>Ga0209636_10000036_pt1 | contig 94603 bp, 100 predicted proteins | sample DeeMarSWOR152_54_FD_187464 | JGI IMG/M metagenome (GOLD analysis project Ga0209636, IMG submission 187464) | Marine sediment microbial communities from White Oak River estuary, North Carolina - WOR-1-52-54 (SPAdes) (version 2) | ecosystem: Environmental > Aquatic > Marine > Intertidal zone >...
TATAATGAAGAAAAAAATATTGAAAGATGTTTAAAATCAGTTTTAAAACAAACTTATAAAAAATTAGAAATAATAGTTGTAGATGATGGCTCGACAGACAGAACACTAAAAATAACAAAAACTTTGAAAGTTAAAGTGATTAAAAATGAAAAAAATCTTGGTTTAGCTAAGTCACTCAATAGAGGAATTAAATCTTTAAAAATTTTTGGGATCCAAGCTTTTTTGTTGGCATTTCTGTTAATTCCAATTTATACTACAGTATGGAATCTCGATATAATTTACAGAATATTTATCATTAATAAAAAAGAATTTAATTATGAAAAAATCACCAAAGGTCTCTATTATAATCCCAGTTTACATTGATGAAAAACCCAAAGGACAAAATGAAAAAAATGAAATACCCCTTTGTCTCTATAATAGTAGTAAATTTTAACAGAAAGAATTGGTTAAAAATCTGCCTTAATTCATTAAAAACTTTGAATTATCCTAAAAATCAGTATGAAGTAATTGTTGTAGATAATGGTTCTACAGATGGTTCTGTCAAATTCTTGAAAAAGAATTTTCCATGGGTTAGAGTTTTATCTTTAGACAAAAACTACGGTGCATCAGAAGGTAAGAATATCGGTATAAAGAAATCGAAAGGCGACTATTTTTATTGTTTAGATAGTGATGTGAGAGTTGACAAGGATTGTTTGATAGAAATGATAGAGGTGGTTGAAAAAGACAAAAGTATAGGAGTTTGTGGTTCCAAAATCATTGGATTTAATAATTTAATTCAAACTAAAGGGAACTACTTAAACTTCCTTGGAACACCTATTCATAGAGGTAGGGGCATTCCCAATAAATATGATAATGAGATAAAAGAAGTGTTCTGGGTCTCCACTTGTTCGATCTTAATTAGAAGAAATATTCTAGAGAAGTTAAAATACTTATTCGACCCCTCTTATTTTGTCTATTACGAGGATACAGATTTTTGTTGGAGAGTGAATTTGGCTGGTTATAAAGTTGTTTATGTACCGAAATCAGTTGTTTGGCATCGTCATAAAAAGGAAGTAACCTCCTATTCTATTTTCGTGACTTACAAAAATAAGATAATTTCCTTCAGAAAGAACTTGAGAACTCCAATCAAACAAATTTTGTTAATGGGAATTATAGTTAGAACATTATTGGCAATCCTTTACTGGAAGTTTAAGGGAAAATGGAAGTATGGCAGTAGAGTGTTCAGAAGTCTTTTCACTCCAATAAACTATGATATTAACTTAAACTTGATATCATTGAAGCGTCAGATTAGTTTGTTTTCCCTTAAACTCACTTAATTTCCGTAGTTTCCATAGTTTCCTCTAAATTCAACAGGATTTTTGATTAACTCCCCTTTAATTGCTTTTATTTCTTCCAAACCGAAAATTCTTGCGTAACCTTTCTTAATACCGTCGCAGATTAGCCTATATTTGCATTCATCACACATACTTGGTTTGACAAAATAACGTGTAGTGAAAGTCCATTGAACAAACTTATCGAGTAAATCATTAATTTTTTTATTTTTTGGGATGTTTTTATGGATTAAATCAATGAATCCGTATATGAAATGTCTAATCGGACTTACCTCTTCTATTTTAGCTTGGACACGAGGTAACCACTCATCACAGTCATACTTTCTTTGCCTTCTATCACAAACATACTTTTCATAGTTTTCCATGAAACAGAATGGAATAAATCTCACAGTCACTTTTTTAATTTCTGTTTTCAAATCATCTACTGATTTCCTTATGTAAGGAAAACATTCCGAGTATTTACATATCATCTCATTCAATTGTGATTCGGGGGAGTAGTGGGGATTAAATAGAATAAAATTCACAGCTGCTGGTTTCAAGCTTAAAAATAACTCCGTTAATTCTGGTAAGATTTTATAATTCATCTTATTGATAGTGGTATTAGTCCTGAACCTAACATTTAACTCTCTTACATTTTCTATAGCTTTCATCAATTTATCAAAACTTCCTGGGATTTGAGTTAAATAATCATGTATTTCTCTATTGCCATGAATAGAAAACAATACTTCATTCAATCCTGCTTCTACAAGTTTTTTAGTGTAATCTTTGTTAGCCATTCTTAGTCCATTTGTTATCACACAAATATTCCTGAAACCCAATTTCTTAGCATAGTGAACAAGTTCAATAAAATCTCCCCTTATGGTTGATTCGCCCCCAGAGAAGTCTATATCTTTCATTCCCCGTTCGTATGCTTGACTGATAAGAAGTTTCATTTTTCTAGTAGATGGGTTTTCATCGTCTAGATGTTCTATATAATAACAGAACTTACACCTCATGTTACATTTAAGACCTGTAGGTATCTTTGCTCTCTTTGTTTCTGCCACTTCTACAAGTTTCATATTATTTCTCTTTACATCTTAATAAATCTTAAAATAAATTTTAAAAATTAAATATTGAAACTATTAAAACTTAATATCAAAAAAACAATTGTATTTCTATGGTTAACATAGCGGTAATAGGTTGTGGATATTGGGGTCCAAATTATGTGAGGATTTTTAATGAGTTAAAGGAAAGTAAAGTTATTTGCTGTTGTGATCTGGATAAAAACAATCTAAATAAAATGAAAGGTTTGTATCCTTTTGTAACAACTACTGAGGATTATAAAAAGATAGCAAAAGACCCTAACATTGACGGAATAGTAATTACCACTCCTTTAAATGCTCATTATGAAATAGCAAAATTCTGCTTAGAGAGAAAGAAACACGTATTGATAGAGAAACCCTTTACTTCCAATTCTAAACAAGGAGAGGAATTGATGCAAATCGCAAAGGATAACAATCTGATATTGATGGTAGGTCATGTCTATGAATATAACTCTGGGATCAGAAAGTTGAAAGAAATCATGAAAGAAAAACTAGGAAAGATTTATTACATAAATGCAGAAAGAGTAGGATTGGGTCCGATAAGGAAACATGCTAATGTTCTTTGGGATTTAGCAACTCACGATATTTCTATAGCACTCTTTTTATTGGGTACCCTCCCAAAAGAAGTAACCGCAATGGGAGGATCCTACATACAAGAAAATATAGAAGATTTAGTGTTTGTAAGTCTAAAGTTTCCAAACGGTGTAATCTACAATATAAATGCCAGTTGGATTGCTCCAGAAAAGGTAAGAAAGACAACAGTAATAGGATCCAAAGGCATGGCAGTTTTTGACGATGTTAACAAATCAGAGATGTTGAAGGTTTATGAGAGAGAGATAGATAAAAATTCATTGAACAGCACTCCAAAATATACTGATCATCAATCCATTGTCATCATGGGTGATATTTACATTCCAAAAATAGAACACTCTGAACCCTTAAAAAATCTGACTAAGCATTTCTTAGAATGTATTACTGAAAACAAAACTCCCCTTACTGATGCTCAAGACGGTCTGAATGTAATTAGAGTTTTAGAAGCTGCTGAAGAGTCTTTAAAAAATAATGGAAAAGTGGTTAGATGTCAATAAAAAATGTGAAGTTAGGTAAAAACGTCAAAATACCATATCCTGAATTGGTAAATCTATACGATTGTGAAATTGGTGATGATTGTTTGATAGGACCTTTTGTGGAGATTCAAAAAGGGGTAAAGATAGGAGCAAGGACGAGGATACAATCCCATTCTTTTGTTTGTACTAAAGTAAAAATCGGAAAAGACGTCTTCGTAGGACATGGAGTAATGTTTATCAACGATAGGTATCCAGTCCATAGAGATTCTAAAGATTGGGAAGAGGTGATAGTAGAGGATAATGTGGTTATAGGAAGTAATGCTACGATTCTTCCTTGTAGAATAGGGAAAAATGCGATGGTGGGAGCGGGAGCTGTTGTTACCAAAGATGTACCGGCTAACAAAATAGTGGCTGGAAATCCAGCAAAAGTAATTGGTGATAGAAAATGAAAATTCCATTGGTAGATCTAAAAAGACAATATCTCTCAATCAAAAAAGAGATTGATGAGAAAATAAAAGAAGTGATAGAAAGCACACGCTTTATTCTTGGACCCAATGTAGAAGCTTTTGAAAAAGAATTCGCAAATTATTGTGGAGTGAAACATGCTGTTGGTGTTTCATCTGGTACAGATGCATTGGTCTTATCTCTCAAGACTTTGGGTATTGGTTCTGGAGATGAAGTAATTTCTGTTCCGAATACATTTACTTCAACTATCGATTCCATTTACCATCATAATGCAAAGCCAGTCCTTGTTGATATCGACCAAGAAACTTACAACATTGATCCTTCTAAAATCGAAGAAAAAATTACCAATAAAACTAAAGCGATATTATTGGTACATCTTTATGGTCAACCATGCGACATGGATCCTATTTTGGAGATTGCTAAAGAACATGATTTGATCGTGATAGAAGATGCATGCCAAGCGCATGGTGCAGAGTATAAAGGTAAAAAAACAGGTTCGTTTGGAGATGTGACATGTTTCAGTTTCTATCCGTCTAAGAATATCGGTGCTTATGGGGATGGAGGAATTGTTGTTACCAATAATGAAGAAATAGTTAAAAAAATAAGGATGTTTAGAAACTATGGTCAAAAAATAAAATATCATCATACTTTAATAGGATTTAATTTCAGGTTGGACGAGATTCAAGCTGCGGTTTTAAGAGTTAAACTAAAGTATTTAGATGAGTGGATTGAAAAGAGACGTGAGAATGCAAGAAAGTACAATGAATTGTTAAAAAACATATCTGAAGTTACCACACCGTTTGAAAAAAAATCCAGAAAGCATGTTTATTACGTATACGTTGTTAGATGTCAGAATAGAGATGAATTAATAAAACATTTAGGCATCAAAGGAATATCAACTGGAATTCATTATCCTGTCCCAATTCATTTACAGGAATCTTATAAATTTCTTGGACTTAAAAGAGGTAGTTTCCCAATAACAGAGAAATGTTCTGATGAAATCTTATCTCTTCCCATGTTTCCTGAATTAACTGAAGAAGAAATAGAATACGTGGTTGAAAATATAAAGGAATTTATTTTGTAATCAAAGTTTTGCACAAAATTAGAACAAAAATCTTATCACTCTTTGTATGGAGCAACAATGCTGGTATCAGTGTCTAAAACACCTGGTACAGCCTCGACTGAATATAATGTTTCAATAAAATCTTTTAGTTTCTTTCCATATACTTGGACCGTAATTCTATCAGATCCTCCTCCAAGAGTCCATTCTGCTCCCCTCACTCCTTGCACTTCTCTTATTTGTGGTATTATTTCTTGAGGAGTACCTGAAAAATCATTAATGAAAATGTATCCTAGAAGAGATTCTTCTCCCATTATTTCACTCATAAACATAATAATAACTGTTAAGGATTTAAATTTCCCTTATTTCAAGGCTTTCTTCATTATCCTATACCAGTTGTAGAAATTATGAAATAGTAAAAACTCCCAAGTAATGTTGTTAGCAATCTTAAAACTCTTAGAAAAGTGAGTTTAAGAAGTGGGATTTTAAGGTTATATTTTTTTATCATTCCTCTGTATTCTTTGATCAACATTCTACTAATGTACAATTCTTTTAATGCCAATGGAAAAAGGATAAAAGGAAATATGAAAATTGCCACGCTCATCAATAAAAACCTCAATGAGAAAAAAGGTGGATAGTTGTGTTTTTTTAAGGTAGATACTAACGATTTGGCATAGTAAAAGTTCTTTTTGATCATGTTGGTGGAACTGTGAAGTGGATGATCATGTTCCACAAGTACAAAAGGATCTCGTATAAGTTTATACCCATCCATTATAACCCTCAATGATAAATCAACATCTTCAGCCTGAGTTTTTTCATCGATAAAACCAATTTTGGAGATAACATCTCTTCTAAAACACGAATTGAAAGCAGCCAGAGCATATACCTGTATTTTTTTGTTTTCGTAAAGACGACCCCACGAGAAATGATAACAATCACCTACATGCTTTATCCCACCACCAACACCTCCAATATCTTCTGAATCAAAACCATCCATCAATCTTCTAAACCAATTTTTTGGCACGTAACAATCAGAATTCGTTAAAAAAATTAAATCCCCTTTTGCCATTTTCATTCCAATCTTTTCAGCCATTGAATAACCAGAATGAGGAATTCTTATATATTTTATACAATCGTGTTTTTTCATCAAAGACTTTATCTTCTTCGGTGTATCGTCATCAGAGGAATCGTCAACAGTTATTATTTCATATTTATCGAAAGGATAATTTTGAGCAATAATGCTTTTTAAACATTTCGCCATAGTTCTTTCTGCATTGTAAACAGCGATTACAACCGAGATGAAAGGGAATTCTTTCATACAACCAGATCAAGTAAACCTTTTTCTTGTTTGATAAGCGAGTAGTTGGAATGATTTTTTAAGAAGAAATGGAAACGCTAAAAGACCCATTTTTCTAAAACTCGTTTTAATCTTTCCCCAAACTACATTTCTGTTCAATATCTCGAAAGCCCATTTATCAAACATCAAATTTTTTAACTGTTCTATTTCATGGTTAGAAAGATCACTATACGAAACAACAGAAGTAAAGTTACCGTCGTAATTGCCCCAATCTTCACTGATCAACCAACCATTGTTTTTTACTATATCGAAAAACTTTGTTCCAGGATAAGGAGTGGCGATACTGCTCTGTATCGAGTCTATTAACCCCGCCTTTCCAAGTTTTATAATAAAGTCGATTGTTTTGTTTGCGGTCTCCTTAGTTTCTCCAGGTAGACCGAACATAGATGTGACATGTATGGACATCCCAATCGTTTTTGTCAACCTTAGCGCATCCTCAATCGTTTTTAATGTGTAGGGTTTTCCAACTTTCTTCAATATTTCTTCTGATCCAGATTCGATACCATAACATATCCTAATACAACCTGCATCTTTCATAACTTTCAATAATTTTTCATCCACGATGGTGACTCCAGTCATACAGCCCCAAGGTATATCTATACCTCTTTCATTCATGGCTTTGCATAATTTAATGATACGTTTTTTATCAACTGTGAATACACTATCGTCAAACCATAACTGTTTCGGTGAGTATCTGTCTATAACAGCCTCAATCTCTTCTAAAACCAAATCTATGCTTCTGGGTCTCCAATAAGGCCCATAAGTTATACAAGATTCAACACAAAAAATACAACTGAAAGGACAACCCCTACTAGTTATCAATTGAAAGTTCGGAAAATATTGGCAAATTGGATGATTATAACTTTCTATATCGAATAGATACCATGCGGGTAATGGAAGTTCATCTACAGGCAATAAAGGTCTTCTTTTGTTAACTTTGACTTTTCCATTTTCTCGATATGACAGACCCTTGATGTTTTTTAAAGGTTGTCCGTCTTGTAAAGCTTCAACCAATTCCAACAGTGTAAAATCGTATTCACCAATCAACCCAAAATCAACATAAGAATGCCCCAAAACTTCCTTCGGTCTAGCAGAAACATGAGAACCAAAAAAAGCTATCTTTGTATCTACATTACTTTTAACAGATTTTGCGATTTTGTAGTCATGATAAATTGAAGGAGTCGAACAGGATAACACTAACAAATCGGGGTTTATATTAGCAACTTTTTTTAAGAATTTTTGTGTGGTAACCTCTTCAGCAAGGGCATCAATAACAGATACTTTAAATCCGTGCTTCTCAAGAACTGCAGCAGCATATGCCATGTCAAAAGGAAACGGAATGTATTTTTCCTTAAAAGCTTTCTTTTTCTTGGGTATTATGTTGGACCATCTAGAACCAGCTCTAATACCTGTTAAGTTTTGCATTTCCCATGGAGGATTAGAAATTAATATTTTCATTTAATTGTCCTCATTTCTTTAAATTATCAATGAAAAATTAAATATATTCATGGATTTTGAATGATATTGAATAGTGGTCTGTCATGAAACTACCAAAGGTATCAATAATTGTTCCGGCATACAATGAAGAGAAAGACATTCCAAAACTTTTAGACTCTTTGTTGAAAGTTAGATACCCGAAGAATAAATACGAGATAATAGTTGTTGATGATGGCTCGACAGACAGGACTGTGAAAATAGTCGAAAAATATCCTGTAAAGTTAATAAAGACAAGACATAGAGGTGTGGCACATGCCAAGAACAAGGCCTTAAAAGTTGCAAAGGGTGATATAATCCTCTTTTTTGGTGCTGATACTGTTGTCGATAAGAATTATCTAAAGGAGATAACTAAGTTTTATTCTGATAAGAAAATTGGTGGTTCTGATGGTATAGAATTCACTCTTAATGAAAACAGCCTAATATCGAGAATAATGTACTTAAGGAGAAGGCTGATATGGTCTAAATTTGTTATTTCACGAGCGTTGCGAAAAAAACTCTTTGATGAAGTTGGATATCACAATAAAGATTATGGTTGTTTTGATGATAGGGAAATTTCTGAGAGGATATTGAAAGCAGGATATAAGTTAGTTAGACTACCAAAGGCAAAATGCTGGCATAAAGATCCAGAGAATATTAGGGAACTTTACAGAAAGTGTGTGTGGGAAGGTAAGTCAATGGTTTATATGTTAAGAAAATTAAAAGTAGAAGGTTTAAGGAGGATGTTATTCCCTATATTCACTGCCCTGCTTCCAGTTTATGTTTTGTTTTTATTCTTACAATTTCCTTTATGGTTATTCGGTTTAACAGGAATAATCTTGTTTTTATTCATAGAACTAAGAAGATCTTTGGAGATGTATAATATAACAAAAATAAAAGAATCTTTTTTAACGCCCCTCTTTGATTTTGTTTCCATGTTCATGGTTTGTATTGGTATGTTGATAGGGTTGGTAAGTAGAAGCAAACCTAAGGTTTAATTTCAATCTAGGTTAACCTTATACAACCTAATTTCATTGTTACTGAAGACTTGTTCAAAATGTTCTAATCCTTCCCCATCGTACAAGAAAGTCCTAGTGAAAATACTGTCCTTAATCATCGGGGGAAAATATATCATCGACCTGAAGTCTGGTTGTATCCATACCAATCCATCTATCCTTTCTAGAGTTGTGTTAAGGTTTGATAGGACAATATCTTGTCTTCCATCTTGAGTAAAGAATGACAAATAATTGATCAAAAACTGGTTGTTATAGATTGGAATCAGTTGACCGCCCTTCTGAATTAATGAAATAGTAAGACCAGCATAATCGTAAATATAAACAGGATTACCTTCCTGATCTTCTTTCATTTCTTTTATATTAAATATCCATGGACACCATACCCACACGCCTCTACCTTGATCAGCAAATTCACCACAAGAAACTTGTCCAGGTTCTGTTTTTGGTGTGGATGCGCAACAGACCCCTGGATTCCTCGCAAAATCGTAATTGGATGATATGGGAGCTCTGAAGCCACCGAAGTAATTCATCCATGTGAATTTTCCTATCAGGTCACTACTTGCTATGAAGTATATTTCAGATACAGGTTCACATGCTTCATCTGGAACTATACCGTCGTACTTTTGTTTTACCTCCTCACATTGTTCCGGTGTCAACTGCTCGTATTTCTCTAATAGGGATAAGGCTTCCTGCTCATCGTTCGTCGACATGATTCTACCCATGTCTTGTATCCTTACGTTGTGACTGTAGGGTATACATTCTCCTGGTCCACAATGAGCACCATCGCCATGAACTCTTAAGTCTGTATAGCCAGCAATTATATGACCAGGATCCCACCATGTTGTTACTATAGCTTTTGGATCAGCATTCTCTATCAACCATTCCAGCATATCGATCCAATTTTGACCAACCTGCATACCACCTGATTGCAACCCCATCTGGGTAACATCTGACATAGACATAATACTTATGAACAGTAAGAAACCGAATATCGTAGACTTGAAAAGAATTTCCTCTCTATCTTTTACCATATCAATCAAATTTCCAAGAACGTATCCGACAGAAGCTGCCACAGAACATGTGAATAACAATGAGAACCTGACACCATGTAATATTAAGTAGAAAGTGAGGGTCATCCACATGAACAAGAATACTTCTATTAAACTCGTCCTAGTTTTCTTTAAAATCTTGTAGATTACTAAAAGAGGTAAACCAATAATGGCAATAACCATTGGTATTAAACCTACTCTTCCTGCTACTTGTAAGAATCCACCCCTTGTGAATATGTTTATTGGTTGTAACTCTGCTACAGATACATTAACTATCTGTGCCCCACCACCCAAAAAACGAAAAGCTGCACCAAGGATAGCAAAGAGGTGCCCGATACCGAGTGTAATTCCCGCAACATTTATAATAACCAACAGAATTATTAGAGGTAATAGGGTTGATTTAGAGTCTACTATTAGTTTTCTTACATCGATTACGAGCTTTCTTTCATGGACAATGTTTTCAACCAATCTGAACGATAAGAAAGCTGGTATATATAGTGCGAAGAACAAAATTATGTACCATCCAAACCACCAATTGTAAATGAGCCAAATTGTTATCAATGTTGCTAGAGCATAATAATGGATTTTTTTCTTCTTCATTGCTAGAAAGACTGCAAAGATTGTGAGGAACGTATAAAACACGACTACTACATCTGTGTCGCAATATCCTGCCATGGAAACGCCTACAAAAGTTGGTGCTGCTATTGCAAACAGACCTGTTAGTAAACCGCCCCATCCATTCGATAATTCTCTACCAAGTAAGAATGCAGGAATGATTCCTAAACCGACCATAATCACTGGTGCCAGTTTAGCTGTTTCCATGAATGTCATTGTCGGTATGAAAAGTGAGAGAAATTTGTAGAAGAATACCATTGTATAGTGCCAGCCATTTATTCCCTCTGGTCTTCCTGGTGGAAAGAAACTTAAGAGATCCCATTTTGGTGGATTAAAGTTAGAATCTAAAATATCCTTTGCGTATCTATACTGCCACCAAGGATCATAATCGAGAATGACCTTTGTTCCTAATGTTGGTGTTCTAGTCCATGCAGCAAAATACGCAAGACCTATTAACAACAATAAAGTTATCAATGAACTTATTTTTATTTCAATTTCTTTCATATTGACAACTCTTATGTTTCAAAAATACTTAAATCATTAACTTCATTTTTAATAAAATTTTCAAATTTTTAAAATATGCAAAGCTCACTAAAATATAAGAAAACCAAAGATTTAAACTGTGTATCTATGTTTAAACTTAATAGGAGTGTAATTACAAAGAAATTCTATATAATACTGTATGTAATTCTGTTTGTGTATCTTCTTGCTCTGATTTATAAATTGGATTATCGAAACTTCATTTGGGATGAATCTCAACATGCAGGAACTTCTATTTTTTGGCTTGATTTCGTTAAATACTATTTTAAACATCCAACATTAGACCTAGAGAAAATTAAAGCATATAGTCTTAATTACCAAAGTCATTATCCATTTTTTTCATTTATGCTACAGCATCCACCAATCCAGAGAATTGTGGGTTTCATAAGCTTTGTTTTCTTTGGAATAAATGAAGTGTCCGCAAGGCTTCCTTCTGTATTTTTTAGCATATTGGGTCTATATTTTACGTTTTTGCTAGCAAGGAGTATAACAGACAATAAATGGATAGGACTACTATCAACAGTTCTTTTGGGATTATCGCCCATGTATTATGAATTCAGTAGACTTGCTATGCTAGATATCCCATTCACAGCAATGACAGTTATAACAATGTACTTTTTTTATAGATATCTAAAACACCATAAAAAGCGGGACTCTGTATTATTTGGTGTTTTTTTGGGTCTCAGTTTTCTTACCAAATACCCTGCAATATTGATTGTTTTCTCACTTGCTCTTTTTTTGTTATTTACTAAAAATTATACTTTATTAAGAGACAAGAATCTATACAAATCACTTCTCATTGCAGCAATTGTTGGACTTCCATATCTTATTTTCATTAACGTTTTTCCGTCTATTTTCAACATACCTTACATTTTCAGTAAAGTATACAGAAGTTATTTCACTATAAATGTAGTAGGTATAGAGTTACTGACATTTTTTTATTTTAAACAGCTTTCATTTCTAATTGGATTAATAGCTATTTTAGGAATTTTATATTCATTATACAAAAAAGGAAAATCGAACATTTTCCTACTTTCTTGGATTCTACCATTGTACATTATATTCCCATTTTTTGTGATTTATACTGACGCCATACACAGATATACTATGCCTGCGATGCCGGCGTTGATGATTTTGACAAGTATTTTCTTGTATGAAATAACAAATCGTCCAAAGATCAAGAAATATCAACCTATTGTAATTTTGACAATTTTATTGTTTTCTTTTTATTTATGTTTGGAGTATAAGTCCAAAGTAGAAATAAGATACCCAATGGATGAAACAGCAGCATGGGTATTGAATAACACGCCAAAAAATGGTGGAATAATTTACGACGATTTAGGACAACAATTCTACTTTATGAAACATGACAGAGATTTAAGCATTGGGGTAATGGGCGTCCGATTCCCAAATATTTCGATTTCTCAACATTTCGAGTCGCTTCTACATGATGAATATTCAAATCCTTTATACAGGGAAGCAGGTATAAAAAATCCAGATTTTTACTATTTTATTCTTAAAGAAAAACCGATTGGAGAAAAACATATCTTAGGGGAATTTTATGGTAAAAACATATATAACTTTGATAATTTCAATCAAAATTTCTATGATGATATTACAGAGTACTTAGATCAGAATAAGAATGTATTTGAATTGACTGAAGTATTCTATGATGATGAATCACGTCACAAGATATTAGTTTACAAGATAAATCCGGTTTAATGAAAAATTTATTATTTGATGTTGATCAAAAAAATCTATTAATTTATTACATTCTTAAGTGATTACATATGAAGGTTTTAATTACTCATGAACTTTTCCCACCAGATGTTGCTGGTGGTGGAGAAGTAGCAGTTTATGAAATAGCAAAGAGATTAATAGAAAGAGGTATAGAGATTAAAGTTTTGACAACGGGTGATCCTGGAATTAAAAAATATGATGGGATAACGACCATCCGTCTACCAATAAATCGCTATCTAATGAACCTTGCATTCTATTCAATCTATAAACATTCAAAGGACTGTGATTTAATTCACACTAACAATTATAACGCATGTTTTCCCTCATATGTTGCGGCAAAATTACTGAAAAAACCTATTGTGTGTCATATTCATGAAATTTACAATGAAAAATGGTTGCAGATGAGAGGAGTAATTGGAGGGAATATATCTAGAGTAGTTGAAAGGCTACAAGTCAATCATGATTTCAATAAATTCATCTTCTTCAGTGAACACATGAGAAATTCTGCTGTTGATATAGGTGTTCCAATAGAGAAGACTGAAATCATAAAACCTGGAGTCGACTTCAAAAAATTTAAGATGAAGAAGAAGAAACCTTTTGTTCTCTTTGTCGGTAACTTGATCAAAAGAAAGGGTTTAGAATATTTGATAGAAGCAGCAAAGAAATTACAAGATGTAGATTTCTTATTAGTGGGAAGGGGGGAGGAACGAGAAAGATTAGAAGCTATGGCTCCTAAAAATGTCAAGTTTCTTGGTTATGTATCTGATAAAGAATTGATAGATTTATACTCAAGAGCATTGGTTTTCTGTTTACCTTCTATAGGGGAAGGTTTTGGTTTAGTTCTATTAGAGGCTATGGCATCTGGCTGTTCTATTGTATCGACAATACCTTTAGGTTATGAAGGCATCAAAGTCAGAATTGGTGATATTGTAGGATTAAAGAATGCACTTTTGTCCTTGTTGGATAATCCAAAAAAAGCTGAAAGAATGGGAAGGAAAAATAGGGAAAGGGCCAAAGAATATGATTGGAAAAAATTTATTTCAAGATTAATTGAAATATATGAAGGGGGTTAATGAGATCTGAGAAAGTTCTTTTCAAGGCACCTTACACCGAGAAGGGGCACAAAATAATAAGAAAAGAATTGAAGGGATTGGTGCTAGATGTTGGATGTGGCGATGGTCTTCTCTCTCTCACACACACAGAAATACTATTGGACTTGACAATTTGGAAGAACTTTACTTGAGTCGTTATGAGTTAATGAATAAAAAATTCTTAATTCCTATTGTTAAAGGGGACATGCATAATCTTCCTTTTAAAAGTAATGGATTTGATTGTGTTGTTATTAATCATGTACTAGAACATTCCAAAAATCCTTTAAGCGTAATAGACGAGATTCATAGGGTTTTGAAAAGTAAAGGAAAATTAATCATAGGAGTTCCAAATTATGGTTCCTTTCAATCGCGTTTATTGAAATCTTTAGTCGGTTCTGATTTTTATGCTTATGTGAAAGAACATAAAAATTTCTTTGACGTCCTCTCATTAAATCGAATGATAAAAAATAAGTTTAATATAAAGCAAATTCGTGGAACTGCATTTCACATACATCTAATAGGAAAATTCTTTGAGCTCCCGTTAATGAGAAGAATCGTGAAAAGACTAGCAGATAACTACATTAGATTGTCACAAGATATCATCGTCTTCGCTGAGAAGTAGTTTGAAGTATTTTAAATTTATAAAGACTATTACTTTGACTATTTTAAAGAGATTTATGTGAAATTCCAAAGTCTGCAAAACTGGATTTATTAAATTTTGTAGGTAAATGATTCAATATGATAAATAATGATATAAAATCCATAAAAGAATTCACGAATAAAATCCATGGATGGTTAACAGACAGAGAAGGTGAATTTTTATATAAAATAGCAAAGAAATGCTCTGGACAAGGTGTAATTGTAGAAATAGGTTCTTGGAAAGGTAAATCAACAATTTGGCTTGGCAAAGGTTCAATAGCAGGAAATAATGTTAAAGTTTATGCAATTGATCCTCACACTGGGAGTTCAGAACATAAGAAGTCGGGAAAGGGGGTATGGACTTTTGAGAAATTTAAGGAGAATATAAAAGACGCTGGTGTAAATGATGTTATTATTTCTATTGTTGAAACATCTGAAAAGGCAGTAAAAGAATGGAATATACCTGTAGAGTTTATATTCATTGATGGTGCTCATGAAATTGAATTTGTTGAAAAGGATTTTTTGTTATGGTTTCCACATATAATTGACGGAGGGATTATTGCAATTCATGATACCACATCATGTTTTAGATACCTACTTCCAGGATGGCCTGGACCAAAAAAAGTTGCAGAAAGATTTATATTTAAATCGAGGAACTTTAAAGATGTTGGTTTGATAGATACCATCACATATGGAACTAAATGTAAAGAAAATTCACTGAAGGATAAAATAAAAATTAAGTGTGTTAGATTCAAAAAATATGTACCCGATTTTATACACCTGTTGCTCAGGAACGAGTCAAAAATTCCAAGACCAATTAAATCCATTGGAAAGGTATTGTTAAAGTTAATTTAACGAGCGGCTTCTGGCATTATGATGATATTTTATATTTCTAGACAACAGATTTTTTGGTGTTATCCATCAATTAATGAAGATTCTTAAGTATTTTAAAAATTCCAAATAACAATCCAACAGCCCATGCAATTGTACGGATTAAATATAACCCAAAAAATAAAAAAATGTTATTGATATTTTTGGTTATTTTTAGAATATCAACAACATACAAAATAAAAAGAAAAATGAATGTCATTCCTGTTAAAATCAAGAAACTTGTATAGAGTAGGCTGATAAAAAGAAAGAAACAAGCGAGCAGAAAGACAAATTCTTCTAGAATCATCGTAGGTTTTGATATATGATCACCAGTTACCATCCTTTTATGTTTAAAATACAACAAAGGCATGTGCTTACCATACCTAAATTGTTGTTTGAAAAAACTCCACCATGTTGGTCTATGATAATGATAAACTATGGCTTTGGGAGTGTATCTAATCTTACCATATTTACTCAATCTGTAACCCCAATCAGTTTCTTGTGCTACGTCGAACCTCTCATCGAATTTAACTTTTTTTGCTATATCTGTTCTGACACACAGATTCATAGTGGGTCCTCTAGCTATGAATTTTGGAAATTTTATAAACCTATCCTCCAGTTCTTTCCCTATCAGCCTTTGAAGTCTATTAACATTCCTAGGAGTTGAGCAATAACCAACAGAAGCAATTATATTTTTAGATTCAAATGGTGAAATGAGACTCTTCAACCATTTTTTATCGACAACACAATCAGCATCTGTCATAGCTATTAACTTTGACCTCACCTTCTTTATCATGTAATTGTGAGCCTTGGCTATATTCCCTCTAACTCTTTCCAGTTTAATTTTTTTAGGATTTTTTTTCTTCAATTTTTTCAGAATCTTAAAGGTATCATCTTTTGAATAACCGTCTGTTATGTAAATTTTGTAATGTGAGTAATCCAATCTCAACAAAGATATTATACAATTTTTAATTGTACTTTCAGCATTCTTGGCGGTTACCAAAACTGTAACTGAGGGGTATTTTTTCATTTAAACCATATTCCTTTTGAGTAAATAGGACAAATAATCTTTTGCTGCATTAGCCAATCTCACTATCTCATCAGGATTCATGTTGTGAAGAATACTTTGAGCCACCCATCTTGGAGAACTGTAGAATCTTATCATTAACTCATCTCTTAACCTCTTAATTTCTTCATTCGTTAGATTGGGATAACTGACTATAGAGGCGAGTTGTCCATTTTCATCCAACCAATCATCCCAATTTTTTGCTATTAGATAACCATTACTCTTACACCATCCATAGAATTCCGTTCCTGGAAAAGGAACAGCTTGTTGGAAAAAGATCATGTCTGGGTTCAACTTCTTTGCAAACTGGAAGGTCTGTTCTACAGTCTTCTTTGTATCTCCAGGTAAACCTATCATAAAACAACCAAATATTTTTAATCCTATTTTCTTTGCGTCTCTTGTGAATTTTTTTGCTATTTCGGTTGTCATACCTTTCTTTATTTTACGTAGAATGTCATTGTTCCCACTTTCATAACCTATTATCAACATACGACAGCCTGCCTCTTTTATATCCTTTAATACATCAAACGGGATATCAGCCCTTGCATTGCAAGACCATACCAAATCTAATTTTCTTTCTTTTATCAATTCACATATCCTCGTGACTCTTTTCTTATCCACAGAAAAGGTATCATCCTCGATAAATACTTCTTTGATTTGAGTTAGGTTCTCTTTAATCCATTCTAATTCATCAACAAAATTCTCTGGACTCCTTGTTCTAAACATCCTCCCTGAAAATGTTTGTGGGAGCTGACAAAAAGTACACATGTTTGGACATCCCCTTGAACTCCATATTTGTATCATCGGGTGTCTTGCTAAAGCATAACGATAATTTTCGACATCGAGAAATTTTTTGTAAACCTTAGAAACAAAGGGTAAAGCATCTAAATTTTTAATGAACGGTCTATCTTTATTATGAATTATTTTTTTGTTTTTTTTGTATGAAATTCCTAAAACTTTCCTCAAGTCCTTATCATTCTCTATACAGTCAGCAAGTTCTGGAATAGTATAATCGTATTCTTTCCGTGCTATAAAATCCACAGAATTCGTCGTTTTCAGAGTTTCTTCAGGTAAAGCAGAAATATGTGTACCGACCAAAATAACTTTAACATCAAGGTTTTTTTTCAAGTCATCTACAAGTTTTAAATCACTTGTAATACTTGGTGTAGTAGTTTCTACTACTAACAGATCAGGGTGAAATTTAACAATCTCATCAATAGTTTTCGAACGATCCCAACCCTTGGCTACGGCATCTATCAATAATGGCTTATGCTCAGTTTCCAACAAAACTCCTGTAGCATGAGCCAACCAGAAAGGATAGTAAAGAGTACCTGATTTTGTGAGTTCAGGCCATCGACTGTCCCTACTCAGTCTAAACTTGAAAGGCGGATTCAGTAGTAATATCTTCATTCGATCATCATAAATTCTTTAAATGATTTATTTATAAACAATCTTTTGATTAAGGTATGTAAATGAAAAGAGAAAAAATTGTTGTGATGGGTTTTGATGGAGCTACTTTTAGTCTTATTGAACCTTTAGTCGATAAAGGCAAATTACCAACTTTCGAGAAATTGATGAAGAGAGGTGTTTACGGTATTTTAAAAAGCACTATTCCACCAGTTTCTGCACCTGCTTGGGTATCATTCATGACTGGGAAAAATCCAGGAAAACATGGGATATTCGATTTCAGACATTGGAATGTAAAAAAATACGATGAGAGCGAATTAGTTGATACCACAAAAATAGATGGGTTAAAGGTTTGGAATATATTGAATTCTTTTGGAAAAAAAGTTGGAGTGATTAATGTACCTATAACCTACCCTCCAGAAAAAGTTAATGGTTTTCTGATAACAGGTATGTTGACACCATCCTTGGAAAATTATACATATCCTTCTGAGTTAAAGAATGAACTCAAAGATTACATAATAGATATAGAATCGGGTGGAAAATTTATACCCTCGTTCGGAAAGATAAACAAGGAAAAATTCTTCGAAGAATTAAATGAAATGGTTGATAGTAGACTCAAAAATACCTTGAGACTTTTAAAAAAGGATTGGGATTTGTTCATTATTGTTTTCAGGTTTTTGGATGCTGCACAACATATTTTTTGGGAAGACAAAGAGTACTTGGAAAAATTATACAAAAAGGCTGACCATATCTTAGAAGCTATTCTAAAAGAGATTAAAGCCACGGTTATTGTGATGAGTGATCATGGATTCGAAGCAAAATCTCTAAAAGATGTTCATATCAACGACTGGCTCAGAATCAATGGTTATCTAAAAACGAAAAAAGAAATAAAGACTTCAAGATTTAATAAGAAAAAAATTGTGAGGTTTCTAAGCTCATTGGGATTATTAAACATAGTCTGGAAGATTATTCCTAGTAAAATTAAGGAAAAAGAAATTCGTGAATACAAAAATGTAGATTGGTCTAGAACTAAGGCTTACTTTTCACCTAAGCATTTTGCATTTCCTTGGGTTGGAATTGAAATTAACCTAAAAAACAAGAAGGAAAAAGGTATAGTTGATCCTAAAGATTACGAAGAATTGAGAGAGGAAATCATAGAAAAATTGAAGGAGTTGAAAGACCCAGAAACAGGAGAAAAAGTAGTTGAGAAAATCTATAGAAAGGAGGAAATATATAAGGGGAACCATTTGTATGAGGCATCGGATATCATAATCAAATTTAAACATCCCTATAGAGGTGAAAAAAGTCTAGGGAATACAGCATTTATTACACCAACGGTTGAGAGCAACATCAAAGGCGAACACGAATTCAATGGAATCTTCATGGCATTCGGTCGTTATATAATCAAAGGGGAAGAAATAAAAAATGCAGAAATAATTGATATAGTTCCCACTATTTTACATATCTTTGGATTAGCCTTGCCTGAAGACTTAGACGGTAAAGTTTTGAAAGGAATATTCAAATCTAGCTATGTGAGTGCTAAAAAAAGAGTTAGGTCCATCAAAATAAATCAAATGAAAGAGAAAAGCAAAATTATCAAAAAAATAAGATACTTAAAAAAATTTAAGAAAATTTAAATTAAGTTCTCAAACTATAATTAAATCAAAGTTGTGATTAAATGGCTGAAAAGGAAATAACAATAGAGGTCAAAAAACCAGAAGTCATAATTTTATTAATATTTCTTGGATTCGTTTTATTCATTCAATTGAAAGTTTCATTTGAAAACCCGATAGTTTTCGGTGATGAAGCTTTCTATGCGAGGTTTGCAGAATTGATAGCAGAAAATAAAGACTACCCAAAATGGTGGCCTGTCCATTATACAAATATGGATAAAACTGGTAACAGTGGGAATAATTTATGGATTTTAACGATAGCTGGCTTTTTGTTGTTCGGTTTAGGAGAAACAGCAATTAGATTTTTACCACCTTTTATTACATTTTTGATTGGGTTGGCGACTTTTATCTTAGCAAAAAGAATGTATAATGAAAAAGTTGGGTTTATAGCATCTGTCATAACAGTAACCATACCTGCTATGGTCACTTATTCGGTCTTAGTATATACCGATGTATTAGCAACTCTTTTTGTTTTAATGTCCTTTTTAACATTTTTCTTGGCAGAAAAGGAAGATAAGAAAGTTTTTTGGATAGCATCAGGTATATTTGGGGCCCTCGCCTTTTTGACCAAAAAGACTGGATTTACTGCGTATATATTTCTTGGTTTATTTTTATTCTATAAAATATTCAAAGAGAAGAATTTATTGAAAGTATTCAAAAGATATTCTTTACTAATAGCAGTATTGATTCTATTGCCTGCTACTCACTTTTTAAGAAATTTCTATTATTATAAAACCCCTGTTTGTGACATTCCTTATATTTCTAACTTTTTCGACACCAGTGGATGTAGTATACATGATTTTCCGAATAAATACGATTTTGAAGAAAGTATTGTTCGAGAAGGTACGGCAAAGAGTATGTATGAAATTGGTTTAATGAGTTACCTGAATTTTGCGTATGGAGAAATATGGTTCGTACCTTTTAGTCTTTGTTGTGGGTTTTTTGTGCTGTTCTCATTCAGAAAAAAAACAAGTGACACATTAATATTACTCGTACTTCTTGTATCTCTAATAGTATTCTACATGTATGGTCATGGTAGGGCTGAGGATATTAACAGATACACTTTGACATGGGCTCCTTACATCGCGCTGCTATCAGGAATGTGGTTTGCTTCAGTTTACGAATTCATAAAAAAATATCAAAAATATTTGGCGTTGATAGTCATTATTTTTGTTTTATTCATGAGCTATCAAAACTTGATAATTAAATCTGAAGTAATGGCAAGTGTAAAACAATTTTCACCTGCTTTCTTCGAGGCTTGTGATTGGGTTAAAGAAAACTTGCCTGAAAATGTAACTTTAACACTAATATGGGGACATAGAGCTGTTTATAATTGTAAAAGGAATGCCATAGGTCATTCTGCGGATATTTACCTGAGTAGAGATACAAATTATACAAAAGAAGTAGCACGACAGACTGGTATAACTCACATATTCGTTCAAAAGTTCAGTATTGGTCAAACACCTCTTGGAGAGAGGTATGGTATAGAATCTGTTAGATTCTTTGAGGAACATCCTGAAACTTTTAAAAAAGTCTTTGAGAATGGACCTCCTTTAGAACAATGTCTTCAACAGGGTGGATGTGACGGAAACATAATATATGAAATTCAATTAGATTAGTGATTATAGAGATTTTATTTATAGGATCTTTTGACGAATTTTGATAAATAATTTCTTAATGTTTTTATCCAATTTTTAAAGATAGGCGACCTATCAGATAAAAAATCTAAAACTTTTAAATCTTCTTTCAAATAAAAATTGAGTTTTAAAAGGACCAGGAAATATATCAAAATTGCGGTACCAGCAAAAACTACTGCCATCAAAAAATTCTTTACATGAGACCTAAGTAAAGTTAAGAAAAGTGTTGAAAAGAAAAGTGCTAGAATTATTCTTCCAATGTCTTTAAACGGTAAAGAAAAATCTAAAAATTTTTTCATGAAAATAAACCCCAAAAAGAAGATGACTAATGTAGTTATTAAATAGGCTATCGCTAAACCCATTCCTGAAAAATAAAAAGTCAAAGGAAGTGCCAAAGAGAAATAAATTAATGTTGAAACTATCTGAATATTCCTCTGAATTTTTGGTTTTCCTATTGCAAACAGACAATGAGATGATAGATTACTCAATCCCATGAAAATTCCTCCTATTGTCAGAAAAGGTAAAAACATTGCTCCGGGTAAGTATTCTGGACTTGAAAATAAAAGAATAACATATTCAGAAAATAGAATTAGAAAAACTCCTATGGGTAGTATAATGAATAAAGAATACCTGAACACAAGTCTCATCAAATAATTCCTTCTTATCGTTTTATTCTTGTCAACATCTAAACCTGAAATTATCGGAAATAAAGCCATAGAAAGTATATTTGGGATATTTTGTAAGAAAAGAGAGACCGTACCGGCTATAGCAAAGAATCCTGTAGTTTCCAAAGATTTCATAAATGTTAAAATTATGTATTTGGTTTTATCGAATAGAATAGAAAAAATATCAGTCGTGAAAGATGGTTTAGAAAAACCTAAGATTTTCTTTTTATCTATTTTTACTTTTTTAGAAACATTAAAAAAATGTTTATCAATTCTTGTCAAAAAAATCAAGAAGTAGCAGATAACTAATCCAATTAAAGGGCCGAATAAACCAAACCCCATAAATATTAAGATTAATGGAACGATGACTTTTATCAAGTGGCCAATAAAGTTTGTTAGAAAAAACTTTTTCATTTTTTGAAACCCATAATAAAAACTGCCCAAAATTGCACTTATTGAACTAAAGAACATTATAAAAGAAGTTAACAGTATCACTTTTGGTTCCAATTTTAAATAAGATGATAAGTGGGGAGAGAAAATAATTAAAATCAATACAAGACCTATAGATGTAAAAGTAACTATTTTCAAAGAATAGTTTATTACTCCTTGAACTTCATCTTTTAATCCTTTTTCTAATAATTCTGATATCAATTTACTTGATGAAAACCCCAAACCCAATACAGCTAAAGGTGTTAGTAATAGGGAAAGTTGAGTAGAGGTAGCTATTATACCATAAGATTCGGGAGAAAGTGTCTTTCCTACAATTAGCCAAAATAGCATTGAAAATAAAGCGATAAAAAACCAATCTAAAGAGAGATAAATTGTGTTTGAAATTAATTTATCTTTAATTTTCATCAAAATAACCTACTAATTCTACAATTTATTAATCTTTGAGAAGAAATATTAAACCACATAAAATCCCCAACCCAATCGCAAAATTTCTCAAAAATATTAATAATGGTGAAAGAATACCTGTAATTTTATCTTTTTTAAAAATTCTAAAGGAAAGCGGTAAGGTCAATAGAAAAGTTAAAAATAAAGTACTTAATCCATAAAACAATAAAATTAGACCAAAGATATTTAGTGTTAAAAGAACTATAGAAAATCCTAAAAAGGTTATTTCAAGATAAATTGATTTGGGGGTATAAGAATGTCTAAATATCTTACCCTTGTGTTTTTTGTATAAATGTATTCTCCAAAAACCTCTCCAGAATTTCTGTTTGATGAATTTTATAAGAGTATTTGGATGTTGATGATAGACGAAAGTTTTTGGATTGAAAACAATCTTATAACCTTCCTTTGACATTCGAAATGATAATTCTGGATCTTCACCTGAAGATGTTGGAAAAGTTATGTCAAATCCTTTAAATTTTAAGAAGATATTTTTCCTATAACCTGCTGAATATGTTCCAACAAAATCGATGGTCTTTTTATTTCTCATTTTCCTATGTCTGTCTTCAATCTCATAACCAATGAACCTTGCAATCAAATTCTCTTTGTTTAATGTTTTGTAAGTTCCAGCAACTGCAGCTATATCCTTATCCTCAAAAGGTTTTATCATGTTCTTGATCCAATTTTTAGCGGGGATACAATCAGCATCGGTAAAAAGAATTATATCCCCCTTAGAATGTTTAACACCAAGATTTCTCGCAGCTGCTGGTCCCTTGTGTTTTTGTTCAAAGAGCTTTACTATCTTAAATTTTTTGATTTTCTCTCTGGTACTATCAGTAGAACCATCGTTAACTATTAAGATCTCATAACCCTTTTTAGGATAGTCTTGGTTTAGTAATGCCTTAATTGTATCTTCTATGGTTTTCTCAGCATTGTACGCAGGAATTACTACTGATATTTTTGGATTCATAACTACCTGTTAATAATTTAAATAAATATTTGAAAAAGGTTTTACCAGACTTAAATGTTCTCTTTGTTTCATCCCAACTTCTTATCATGAGGTTAAATCTTTTCCAGAAATACTTTGGCCTCATATAAAATTCTACTCTTGCCCTGTCGCATAATTTGACCAATTCTACATTAGTTAAATCAGGTCTTGACACCATACAATTATGCCAACCTTCTGGTGTTAACCATTTTGAAAAGTCTTCGGTTATTAAAAAATCATTTTCCTTAGCCCATTCATAGGCTTCAGTCCCAGGATAAACCATGACTGGATAAAACTGTGCTGAATCAGGATCCAATTCTTTCGCAAATTCTATCGTTTGTCTTATTGTTTCTTTTGTATCGTATGGTAAGCCGAGAATAAAACAACCATGAACCATGATCTCGGCTTTCTTAGTGTTCCTTGTAAATTCTCTAATTTTTTTCAAGGTTGTTCCTTTGTGGACTTTGTTGAGTATCTCTTGACTTCCACTCTCGTAACCAACGCATAATAGACGACAACCGGCTTTTTTCATCCATTTTAGAGTTACTAAATCTACATCAGCCCTTGAATTACAAGCCCATGCAATGTCAAGTTTCCTTCTTATTATTTCTTCAGATAGATCTCGACATCTCTTTTTATTGACAGTTAACGTATCGTCCTCAAAAAATATTTCTTTAACTTTCGGAAATTCGTTTTTGATATATTCTAACTCATCAACTATGTTTACTACACTCCTAAACCTATATTTATGTCCTGATAATACTTGTGGCCAAACACAGAATGAACATCGAAAAATACATCCCCTTCCAGATAAGATAGTGATGACTGGATGAAGATTAGCAGCATAGAAATAATCCTCTATAACTAGATGCCTCTTGTATACACGAGAAATGAAAGGAATTTCATCTAAATTATCGATTAAAGGTCTCATAGGATTCTGAATGATCTTTCTACCCTTTTTATAAGTAATTCCTTTTACTCTACTAAGATTTTTTCCTGACTCTAAAACCTTAGCCACTTCTAAAATAGTATAATCATACTCATGTCTTGCAACTGCATCTATCTTTTTACTCATCCTTAAAGTTTCTTTCGGTAAAGCACTCACATGAGTTCCAACAAGTATTACAAAACTATCAGTAGTATCCTTAACCGCCTCTGCAACTTTTACATCATTATGAATGCTTGGAGTACTTGTATCAATAACCACAATATCTGGAGAAAACTTTTTAACGAAATTTAATGTTTCTGATAGATCATAGCCTCTTGCTGGTGCATCTATTAACTTGACTTTAAATCCTTCTTTTTCAAGAACACCTGTAGTATAGGCCAACCATATAGGATAGTAGATCGTTCCGCCTTTGGTTACGGCTGGAGACCTAGAAGTACGAGAAAACTTTGGTAGATAAGGAGGGTTCAATGTAAGGATTTTCATATTCATTACCTCTAAATTAAAAGTTTTTTATACTTTATACTTCCGTAGAATCTGGAGAATTTAACTGCAATTATATAAAGAATTCCGCCTAAAAAGATAAGAATATCATGAAAAATTGATTTTGATTGTATAAAAACTATTCCCTGAGGACTTGATAACTTAAATTTATTTCTACTGAGCCATAATCCAGTCGCAATTTTAAAATCTCTTATTGGATGACTAATGAATCCTAACTTTATGTTTAAAAATTCTTTAGTCCTTTCTGGATGCTTTTTATAGAGAAGGACATCATATTGATGGACCCATATTCTTTTTAAAGCATAATTTATTTTCTCTTTCATTGTCCTGGGGGGGTTGTGTAAATGTTTGAATTTTGCATTTTTGACGTATCTAATCTCATATCCTCTGTCTAATATTCTGAAAAGGAGATCAGAATCTTCTCTGTATGAAAAGGGGAAACTCTCATCAAAATAACCAACTTCATCTATAGCTTTCTTAAGAAAAGCAGTACTAGTACCACCATACATACTATAAGAGGTTGTTATACCAACGTTACCATGAAATCCAGAAATTAGTTTTCGGAGCCAATTCTTTTCAGGAATACAATCATCATCCATGATAACTATAATCGGGTATTTTGCCGCTTTTATTCCTATATTTCTAGCAAGAGCAGGACCGGAATTTTTCTCTAGATTATAGATTCTAATTTTTTTATACCTGGAAAATTTCTGAAGAATTTGGTTTGTGTTATCTGTACTTCCATCATTTATAACAATAATTTCATAATCAGAAGGATAATCTTGATTCAACATACCATGTAGTGTTTTTTCTATTATATCTGCTCGGTTATAGGTTGCCACTATAATACTTGCATTTTTTCTATTAGTCATCAAATCAATTGATTATTTGAAGTAAACAATTTTAATAACCATTTCTAAGAGCAAAAATTAAACGACAGAAACTAAACTAATAGAATGATGAGTAAAGATTGATATATTGTTTTGCAACCTTTTCTATTGTATATTTATTTTTAATTTTTCTAAACGACTTTTTTGATAGTCTGTTTCCGAGATTTTTATCAGTCAATACTTTTTTTATTCCATTTGCTATACTTTTTGGATCTTTAGGTTTTACCAAAATTCCACAATCTTTTAATAGATATTTCGCCTCGCCAGTATTTGTGCATACAGTTGGTATTCCAGAAGCCATGGATTCTAATGTGGCTGAATGTATTGTGGTTTCATATACATAGGAGTGGGGAAGTACATCAGCAATTTTTTGTAATATCAAAGCTTCCTTATGAGGTAAATAACCCAAAAAAACGACATTTTCAGAAATTTTCATCTCTTTGACTAATCTTTCCAAGCGTGGCTTACCGATACCATCTCCTGCTATCAATAGTTTTGCGTCAGGAATGTCTTTGAGTATGCGTTTCATGGCAAGTATGATATAAATTATTCCATAGGTATTGGTCGTATAGAGTGGCTTGGTTACAACGATTATGTTTTCGTTTTCAAGGTTGTAGCGTTTTTTAATCTCTTCAGTGTCCACTTTTTTTGGTATCTCATTAAGGTCAATGCCACCAGGGATTATCTCGATCTTTTCTTCTGGAACCCCCCACTTGATGAAATATTCTTCCGCCATAAACCTTGACCAGGAAACAAGCTTGTCGTATTTCAGCCTTGTGATGAAATTTCTCTCGAAGGATATGACTACCTTGCCATGAGGGGTTGGATAGTTACTTGCCATCTCCTTGACAAGAATGTGAGGTTTCCCTATTTTCAGTCTTGCTATATGACCTAAGAAACCAGGAAACAGCTCCTGAGAGTGAATTATATCGTACTTGTTCTTTTCAATAAGCTCCGTGAGTTTTTTTAAGCCAAATAAAGGAAGCTCAAACTTGTAGAATGCGTGTTCCAAGAAAACAGGCACAGTATATAAGTTAAACCCGTCCGTTTTTTCTGTTCCAGAGGCGGGTGCCAAGACGTCTACATCTATCCCCATCTTCATAAACTCTTTTACTAGGTTCCTGGAAACAGTTCCACTTGACCCCAAATCAAATGACTGAGTTATGTAAAGCAATTTCATTTACCAAACCTTATAAGATTATAGGCAAGACCTGCATCAACTTTGCTGCCATGCAAATTCTTTATATGAATTAATTTTTTATCTGAAGATAAGAATTTCAATATTCTAATCGCCGCTTCTTCCACTGCCATCAGTTCCAATGTGCCATAGGGTTTAGCCTCGCCTTTTTTGAATCTTTCGCATATGCCCTTGCCGATTAAATTAGACAACCTGACGATAAACCCCTTGTCGGAGTTCTGGAGCAGGTATGCCTCTGAAAGCTGTTTATAATGTTCGTAAGGCGTGTGATTCTCTGATAACGTGGAGATGAACAAGATGTTCACTCCCTTATGTTTATCTACAAATTCTTTGAATTTCTCATATTCCTCTCTTTGAACATTCTCTGATTTGTCAATAAAGTTCCAGGTGTGATAGATGAACCAGTCTTCCTTTAAATCCACTTTCTTGTTTTTAATAAGATCCTTCAAAGCAGTTCCCAGCTGTCCTCTTCCATGAATGAGTTCTATCATGTAAAATCAACATCCTCCAATCTTCTTAGGTTATAAATTAATTTGTTTATCATATGGTTCTTACAACATATCTGGCAATTTTTTCTTACTTTAACAGACTCTGGAGCATTCTTCATTATTTCTATAAAACTTTTCTCGTGAATATTTCCAAGGTGAAATTCTTTTTGGTGTCTGTGATAGGCACAGACATCCACATTCCCGTCCTGCCATACAAAGGGAACAAAATGGAAACCTTCGCAAGTGTCATACTCCCTGTTTTTTCCAGCATCTTCAAATTTGTAGTTCGTGATCGATAACAGATCGTCTTTTATTTTTGGTGCATCGATGAATACCTTTCCCCCCTTGTTCTTTAAAGCGGGTCTAACTTGGAGATAATCCGCCCCGACTGACTTGGCAATCTTTAAGGATTCTCTGATTTCCTCATCATCTCCCCGATAATTGATGCACATGCCCAAGGTTTTGCACTTTCTTAATACTTTCAAGTTTTTTAAATTCCAATCATAATTGGTTTTGCTTACTCTTATCCAATCGAACCTTTTTGGATTGTATTTAATCTTCTTTAATGCGTTGGTAAACATTCCCTGCTTGAGCGAGCATTCCCATGCCAGCTCCACAAAGTCGTTAAAATTAGGATGGAGTGTGGGCTCGCCACCACCCGTCCAACTTATTGCCTTGATTTTTGCTATTTTGAACTCCCGAATCAAATCTTTCATTTTCCTCGTGTCAATCATAATACCATCATGCTCTCCCCTGTAAAAACACCATTCGCAATTGGCATCACAAGCACCACTGGGACTCAACTCAGTATTAATGGGCATGACAACGTTCCCATCTAAATACTGGTTTAATCTCTTACTCCTTACTAATTTTAAAGCTGGTGCAAATCTCATTTTTTCAACCACACCCTAATCGCTATCATCGGTCTGTAAACATTAATCAACTCTTGGTAAAAGAAGAAACTGGGATCTGTAACACCTCTCAACACTCCATAGGTTTTAAAATGATCAAAAGACTGAGTTATGTAAAGCAATCTCATATAGATTCATTCAATTATAAAAATTAAAATCTTTAGCTATTTAAATTAATTAACTAAAATGAATGAGTGAATTAAAAATGAAAATACCATTAATTGAGAAGTTTTTAATTTCCTTTCTTATCATCTACTTTGTTTTACTCACACAAAATTTACCGATAGGAACCGCAGAAGATGAAGGAGCTCACTCAATGGATTCTTTTTTTTATTATACATTTTTCAAAGATTTTATCGTAAAACCCAATATTATTTTTAATCTAGAAAATTATGTTTATAAATTCTACGTTTATTATCCATCCTTGTATATAATTTACTATCCACCGTTATTCGGTATTTTATCTGCATTTCTCTTTTTTATCTTTGGAGTAAATTTATTAGTTACTAGACTAATTTCAATGATTTTTTCCATTCTCAGTTTAACTTGTCTTTATTATTTGGGCAAAGAATTTTATAATAAAAAAGTAGCAATTTTTTCGATTATTATTTTAGCATTTGCTCCATATTTTTTTATTTATTCTCAGTTGGCTATGTTGGATATTTCTTTATTATTTTTCATTCTTTTGTCAATCCTCCTGTTTTATAAGGCTGCAGAAAAAAATAAGAGAAAATATTTTTATTATCTCGGTGTTGTCATGGGTGTTGGATTCTTGATAAAATATACTATTATTTTGTTAGGAGTTCCCTTTTTAATATACTTGATTTATAAAAAAGATTTTAAAAAAAATCTCAATCCTCTAATTATTGCCTCTATTATTTTCCTATTAATAAGTTCGCCATATCTAATTGTTTTATTTTTTTTCCAAGGTTTTGATACAATACTTTGGGCTTTGAATTATGGATTTAAAAATTTTAGTTTTTTAGAGCATTTGTATTTTTATCCAATGATAATATTTTATGAAGTGTGTCCATTGGTTTTTTTAATACCAATCTTATTTCTATTCAAAAAGAGAAAACTCAAAAAAGAGAGTAAATTCATATTTTTGATAATTGCATCGTATTTTGTTGTTTCAACTATAATAACAAATAAAACTCCAAAATATATCATACCGGTAATACCTTTATTTTCATTGTTGTTCGTAAATGACCTCATAAAAAGGAAGATATTATTTTTAGTTATATTCTCAATCGTTTTTATTTACCAATTCACCATATCCATGCTCCCACCATATTATACAATTCAGAACGAAATTTCATTAAAAACAGATACGGCGCCAGCTAGTGAATATATGAATAAGAATATTGTTGAGAATGGAAATATTTTCTTTACACCCTTCCAAAATGAGGCAGGCTTCATATTTAATTTTGCAAAAAATAACAATTTCAAAACTCATGTATTCAGGTGGAGATGGTGTATTTTTGATAATATGACAGTTGAGGAATTTAAGAATTATATAAATAAGAACAATATTTATTATATAGCCATAAATCTAGAAGATAAACGCTATTTAACTTTTAAAGAATGGATTGATGTTAATTTTCAAAGAGTTTTTACCCAAAAACATATAGAAATTTACCAAAATAAAAGAAACCAATTCGATAAATTGACTAGTATTTGCGACTACAATTGTAATATAAAAAAGGAAATTTGCTATCAACTTGATTAATTTTTTAACAGAGAAAACTTCAATTTTTAGAAAGTTATCAATGTCTCTATTATGTCGTCACTTTGATGCTTTAATTATCTGAAAAGGAAGTAATGGATAAAAAAATCTTATTTTTTCTAATTTTGATTCTAATGTTTGACCTATTCTGGTATTAACTATATGTGGTGGGAAAAATCCATATCTTTCAATTTTAATATTCTTAAACTTAAGAGATTTCAATAAAGGATATATAATTTTTTTTCTTATATTCAAGATTCCTTTTTCACCTTCCCAATTAATATCTTTAACAACGATCATTTGTATATAATACATGGGATTATAAGGATTATTCTCGCTAAAAATAATCTTCCCGTCTTTTTTCAACATAATTTTCATGTTTTCAAAACTTGTTTTTAAATCGCTTAAATGATGAAGTATGTAAAATCCAATTATGAAATCAAATTTATTCCTCAGTTTTTTTGTCATCTCGTTAATATCCCCTTTCATTATCTTAACCTTCATGCCGGGAGAAATATTTTTCTTGAATTTATTTAATAGATTTTCAGAAAGGTCTATGCAAGTCAGACTATATCCTCTCTTCAACAAAGGGATGCTGAACCTTCCCCTACCACAGCCTATCTCCAGAATTTTATGGCTTTTTTTTATGCCGCCGGATGAAATAAGTTTTTCAACAAGATTATTGATATAATTGGTGTCTCCAATGTCCATGTATTTGTGTTTTTTCTTGTAATAATCTTTTTGATAAGTTACTTGGCATTCTCCATTCATTTTTATAGGCATTATTTAAATTGCATTGCTACATATTTTTAAATATTTTAAACGTACCATCTTATTGAAATTAATAATTAGTAGAGTAAAATGAAAAAAATAGTATCAATAATTGTGCCAGTATATAATGAAGAAGATAGGATAGTTAATTTTTTGGAAGATTTGCTGAAATTTGCAAAATCTAATCTTAAAAATTATGAGTTAATCTTTGTTGATGATGGATCTGTTGATAAAACACTTGAAATTATAAAGGGTGAGGTTAAAAACAATAAAAATGTTAAGATAATCTCTTACAGACCAAATATAGGCAAGGGTTTTGCAGTAAAAAAAGGTGTTTTTGCCACAAATGGCGAATTAATATTGTTTATAGATGCTGATGGCTCGATTCGAGTAAATCAAATTCGTAAAATGCTGGAAAAACTTGAACATTATGATATTGTAGTTGGTGACAGGTCTTGTAAAGAATCTGACGTAAAACAACCATTTTTAAGGAAGATTATAGGAATCGTTTTCAATATGTATGTAGATATGCTTTTCAATAGTGAAATAAGAGATAATCTTTGTGGTTTTAAGGGTTTTCATAAAGAAGTGGCAAGAGAGCTTTTTAAGGATTTAATTGTAGAAAGGTGGTTGTTTGATGTTGAGCTCTTCTATAAAATCAAAAAAAAGAATTATAGCCTCTATCAACTGCCTATTGAGTGGGAACATCGTGAAGGCAGCAAAATTAAGTTAATTGACCCGTTAAAGATGATTTTTCAATTGATAGTTTTAAGAATAAAGCTTATCGGATTTTGATTTTTTACCATATTGTTAATTATCCTTTATAATTTTTAGGATTCTTTAATCATTCCATCTTCTTCAAAAAATTTTCTATTTCTATAGCTAATCGATTCTTTTTTAATCTTGGTTTTTTAACTTTCTTGATTTTAGAAATTGCCTCTTCTAATTTTTGTATATCATAAACAGCTAAAATTTTATTTTCTTCTTCTAGTTTTTTAGTTAACTCCAGTTGATGGTCGTTAATATGCTCATTATATTTTTTTCTTCTTGGCACTACAATCGGCTTTTTCCCATATTTGAGAGTATTTATTATTGATCCTTCTCCGCCATGACATATTACTTTATCTGCCCTTTTAATCAATCCTCTAAATTTAGTAACAGAACAAAACCTGAAATAATCACAGTTTTTAGGTTCATATTTAGTACAGCCTAATTGTACTATTATTTTCTGTTTAAGTTTTGGAGCTATTTGATCAATCTTCTTTATGAGTCTACTAAAATCATGTTTATCAGTTCCAACAGTTACAAAGATCATTAAAACACTCTCCCCTTGAAAACGGCTTTATCGCCATATTTTTTCAACAATTCTTCCCATTGAACAAAAAATAAATTGGATATGGAATATATTGCCCTTCCTGTTAGCGATGGTCTGTATATTCGACAAAAACTTTCTATAAAAATAATCTTGCTTTTAAAAATGATTTTACCGATAAAACATGCAGGAACAGCTACTCCTGCACCAGTTGACATTATCGCCTTAGGTCTTTCGTTCCAAAGAATCTTAAAACTTTGAAAAATACATTTTATAAGGTTTCTTATACTTCTTCCAGGGTCTTCTACGAAATAAACTCTCTCCTTTTTTGTCAAGTCTATACTGTTTTCTCTCCTGAAGGTAATATAAAAATGATCGTATTTTTCATAAGATTCTTTTATCTGGGAAATTTCTGTTAAATGACCCCCTGCGGAACAAGCAACACAAATTTTCATAGTAACACAATAAAATGAATTCCTATTATTAAAGGGGGTTAAGAAATAAAATCTTATTGGTTTATAATCGAGAAAATGAATATCAAACTTTCATTTTATTTTTTTAATCACTTTATTAAGATCATCTATATACTCAACAGCAAACCAATACTCCTTAATAAAATACCCTAAGACTCTCTTTTTTCGGCGAATCGACTCTTCTATTAACTGAGGTATATCGTAATACGTGTCTTGAGGAATAATATCTAAAATAGAGGAATTTACTACATATATCCCTGCACTGATGTTAAATTTTAGAGTAGGTTTCTCTTGTATTTTTTTTATTTCATTTCCTTTAACTTCTATGGTCCCATAACGTGTTTTAAACTTATGCTCTTTAATTCCAACAGTTAAGTCTCCATTGTTTTTTTCATGAAAACGAATCATCTTCTTAAAGTTTAATTTAGTTAAAATGTCTCCGTTCATAACCAATAAAGGTTCATCGATATCAAATCTTTCTTTAACTGACTTTAACGGCCCTGCTGTACCTAATCTTTTGTCTTCATGACTGTAATCTATATTAACGCCAAATTTAGAACCATCACCAAAATACGTTCTTATTAATTCAGACTTATAACCAGTGGTGATTATTATATCGTTCAAAGACTGTGAATGAAGTCTTGATATTATAATTTCAAGTATGGGTTTTTCTCCCACGGGTATCAAAGGTTTGGGTATGGCAAAGGTCAACGGTCTTAGACGGGTACCTAAACCACCAGCCAATATTACAACCTTCATATGCTTCCCTTGAGTTTTTTTCTAAATGTTATATTTTCCAGGTTTATAGAAACCCAATGATTTTGATATCCATTCTATAGTTTTTTTCAATCCCTCTTCCAACGTTACCCTGGGTTCCCATCCAATTAATTTTTTAGCTTTAGTAATATCTGCAAAAAGCCTATTAACCTCACTTTTAGTAGGCCTAATACGCTTTTTTTCAGATTCTATCTTTACATCTTTTCCGATAATTGAAATAATTTTATTCACTAAGTCACCTATAGAAATTTCAAATCCAGACCCTATGTTAATAACTTCACCAATAGATTTGGGGGATTCAGCAATTTTAATAAACCCATCGACCGTATCAGACACATATGTTAAATCACGTGTAGGCGTCAGAGAACCTAAATGTACTATTTTTTTAGTGAGAGCTTGTGAAATAATCGTTGGAATAATTGCTCGATCAGACTGACGAGGTCCATACGTGTTAAAAGGCCTGATTATTGCCACTGGCAATTTATATGAACGAAAAAAGCTTTCAGCAATTTTGTCTGCTGATATTTTACTTGCAGAGTAAGGTGATTGGCCTTGTAGCGGATGATTCTCGTCAATGGGCACATACTGAGCTGTTCCGTAAGCCTCGCTAGTTGATGTATGTACAATTTTTTTCACATTATTTTCCTTTGCCGCAACCAGTACGTTTAACGTCCCTAATACGTTTGTCTCGATTACCTCTCTTGGACGTACATAAGAATATGGAATGCTAACAATCGCTCCAAGATGAAAAATAACATCCACATCACGAGTAGCATTTCGTACAGCGTCTGAATCCTTTAAATCCCCTGTTATTATCTCTATTTTATTTCTGATATTTGGGGGAAGTAAATCAATTAATCCATATTTCGTTCCCATATAATATCTAACAAAAACTCTCACTTCACGACCCATTTTTACTAATTTTTCGGTTAAATGAGAACCAATAAAGCCGGCGCCACCAGTTACTAAAACTTTATTATATTTTAACATGATATCCCATGGTTCTTTCCGATTAATATGGTATTTTTGATGATATTACTTTATTAAAGTTATTAACATTCTTCAGAAAGTTAATCCAAAAGGCCTATTTTGATAATACCTTTTCATAAAGTTTATTATATTTTGATATTATTTTGGGCCAAGAATATTCTTTAGCGACTTTTTTTGCGTTTTCTCCCATTCTCTTTCTAAAAGAATCATCTCTAACTAACAGCTCTAGTCCTTTTACATAAGACTCAAAATCGTTTGCTGTAATTGCGCACTTTTTTTTAGCAAGATCAGGGGCAATACCAACAGGAGTAGAAATTATAGGGGTACCTGACGCTGCTGCTTGTACTAATACACACGCAAAGCTTTCAGATTTGGATGAGAAAGCAAAAATGTCGGCAACCGCGTATGCTTTGCGAATATCTTTAATGAATCCATAAAAAATTACATCATTTGATAAATTCAAATGTCGGACGAGTGATTTAAGCTTCATATGATAATTTTCTGTGGATTTTCCCGTTAAAGTCACCTTTGGACCTATAATGAGTAATGATATGTTTTTATGCTGTTTTTTTACACGTGAAAATGCTTTGATGAGTAGTTCTAAGTTTTTTTCAGGAGATAATCTTGAAACAGTTAAAATGATTTTGTTTTCTGGAATTAAACCAAGTTTTATTTTTGCATTCTTAGTTTTTTTAATACTATTGTATTTTTTATAATTGACTCCGTATGGAATCACCTTAATTTTTTCTCTACTAATTCCATAAGTAGTTAATTTTTCTTTTTGATCATCTGTATACACTACAATAATATCTGAAGTTTTTAGTGTAAGAAGTTTTATAAAAACGTCATAAAAAATTTTTATTCCTCTACTTAAAAGATCATGTAAATTCCAATCCATAGTCAGAACAGTTGGTATTCCTTTAATTTTTCCAACAAAATTACCTGTCCAAGCGGCATAAGAACCAATCAAAAAAACATTAAAAATATCTGTATCTAAATTAATAAGTCTAGGTATCAAATTAGGTATTATACATTTTGTTTTGATTCTAAAGGAATTTAATCTGATAATTTTTAAATTTGGGTTGAAGAAATCATTCTTTACTGATTTATCACAAGTGATAGTAATCAAATCATATTTTTTTGATAATTCATTCAAAAAGTAGGATATTGGAAATCTTAAAGTTCGGGTAATAAAACAAATTTTCATCTAATCACATTTTTGATTTTTAAAAAATAATGTATTAAATATAGAAAATCTTTCCTTTAATTTCCGATAAGTTTTTGGCTCTTTCATTATTAATCTCTTTTTTGTTATATTATTACCATCTCATAAAATTAATAAATTAAAATAATCTGCTTGAAATTTTTATTTAGAAAACATCAGAAGGGAATACTATGAAAATATGGACAATGGATGTAGAAAAAAATATGCAGTCGGCAATTGAATTCTCGAAATTATTAAATAAAAATGGTATTGGAGGAGAGTTTTATATTTGTGGTTACTTAGTGAAAAAATTCCCAGATAAAGTAAAAAAAATCTCAAAAAAACATATGATAGGAGGGCATGGATATCATCATGAACTTTTTGGTAGTCTCTCAAAACATAAACAAGAAAAAATAATTATTCAAACTAAAAAAGTCTTCGAAAAAAACGATATAAAACTCAAAGCATGGAGGTTTCCAAGATTTCGATTTACAAATTTGAGTTTTCATTTGCTCGTAAAATATAATATTCTAATTGATAGTTCATTGAGAGAAAATTGGCTTAAACAACCCACTTTAGCTATTTGGCTTAAAACCTTGAAATACGAACATAAAATGACATTTCCATATATTTTTCCTAAAAAACTGAAAGAACTCCCATGGGCAGCTATAGATTTGACTGGAAATAGTTTTTTAAAATGTGATGGAAGAATAGTAATACATTGTTACAACTATCATAAGATCAAAAATAGAGTTGAGAAGTTATTTGGAAAGGTATGATTGAAAAACAGTGTTTAGATGGTTCTATCATTAAAAAAATTGATACATCCGGTAATTAATTATTTTGGGGTTTTCTCTTCTAAACGTTACAAATATAATATTAATACTGAAAAAGTACCAAAGAGGGTCTCAAACATCCGAGGAAAATTGATCGGTAAATTTCTTAAAAAAGAGTCTGACCTCGACTTAAAAAATTTAAATGTTTTGGATTTAGGTTGTGGGTGGGGTGATATTTCATCTTATTTTGCGGAGAAAAGTAAAAACGTAGTTGGATTTGATATAATTCCACATACGTTAAAAGAAATAAAACGTAAAGGAATAAAAAATCTGGTTTTGGTTCAGGGTGATGCAGAAAAATTGCCGTTTAAAGATGGTTTCTTTGATGTTATAATACTCTGTGGAGTTTTAGAATGGGTTGGATTCGATAAAAAGGGAAAAATAAAGGGTATCCAACTTAAAGTTCTAAAAGAGATAAACAGAATTTTGACTAAAGGTGGAATTTTATACTTAGGTATTGAAAACAGAATTGGTTTGAATGCGCTTCTTGGAGGTCCAGAACACCATATTGGTCTACCTTTTATTTCATTACTTCCAAGAAAACTTGCAAATATCTATGCCAGGATAATACGTGGGGAAAAATATAGAACGCATACATATTCTAAAGGCAAACTAGAAAAAATGTTAATTTCTACTGGGTTTTATAGCAAATTCTATACTGCAATACCAACTTACGGTTATCCAAAAATATACGCAAAATTAAATAAAAGAGACTTAATAAGACTTTTAAAAAAGATACCTAATTTAAAATATCCTGGATACAAAGGAAAGATTGTTTCTAAAATTGGAATTACATTAACCTCTCTTGGAATTTTTAAAGAGATCCCTTTTAATTGGACTATCATAGGAAAGAAGATCGGTCCACCCAACTGTTTTATAAAAAATTCTAAAAAAGAAGAATACTATGTTCTAAAAAAATTATCGAGGATGACTACGAAAACACCAGAGCCATATTATTTCGACGATGAATTAAACATTTTATCAATGAAAAAGTGTGAAGGAAAAGAGTTTTCACAAATCCTACGTAGTCCAAACATGACAAAAACTGAAAAGAAAAAGATAATAATAAAAATTGCCAAATGGTTAGGGAAATTACACCTTTTAACAGCAAAGAAAAAAAAGATTTCATCGAATTCTCTAGAAAAAATAATAGAAAAATATAGTGGTTCTAATGTAAAAAACTATAAAAAGAAGTTTTATAAGAAGGATTTGAATTTTATCGCCAGAAAAAAAAATATTGTTTGTCAAATTCATGGCGATTTTAATGCAAAGAATGTCATGGTAAAAGGCAATAAAGACATTTGTATAATTGATCTTGAGTCCTCAGGATATGGGCTGCCAATAATAGATGTTTATAATTTTATTATAACCTTGGATGTCGTTGCTTCTTTAAATCCATTTTTATTATCCAATTTTAAAAATGAACTATCGAATATATTTCTAAAAACATATTTTAATACCACAAATTTTGAATTTCCAGAGAATTTAAAAAAAATTATAGAATTTCATATATACAGATTTTGGTATGATAGATGTAAAGATATATGGGGAAGTAAATTTAGTGAATCTAAACTTAAAGATAAGGCTGTAAGTATGTTTCTTTTTCCATACTTGAAAAAAAAATTAAAAACTAAGTTTTAATTCACAATACTGTTATCTTCATAAAAAGAACAATGAATACTAAGGTCTATAGATTACAATATAAATTCCATTTTTTTCAATTTTTTTAATTTGAATCATCCCTGACAATATTTCTAAAATCTCATCGGATATGAAAGAATTTGACTCATAAACAACTAAATCTCCTTTGAAAATATTTTCTTTTGTTAAAGGTAAAAATGTAATATTGTACGTAGACCAATCGGCATAACCCACATTAACATATGATTCTATTGATTTGTAAAACCTCCCTGACCAAACAATAGTTGAACTGGGATAGTTATTTATTATGAATTTTCGAGTATCCATTTCAACGTCGACTACATCTATGTAATCCATACTTGTCCCACGGCTTTCAATATACACTGGAGGGTTGAGATAAAACTTCTCATAGAAGATTGATGAATGAAAAACTGGATCCTGAAACAACCCTTTAATACCCCAGTTCCATCTATAACACGAAATGAAAAGCATAATTATGATTACAAAAATCATCCAACTCTTGTTTTTAAAAAGATGATTTAGAGAAAAAGCAGAAAATACAAAGAATATCATATTTACTGTAAGAAAATACCTAGGATTTGTGTAAATCGGAAGAAATGAAAATGCGAGTAAATAAAAAATCAAAATTAAAGTAAAGGGTAGATACTCTAAAGAAAATAATTCTTTGTATTTGAAAAAAACGAACAAAATGATAAGACTTAATATCCATTTGTAATACCAAACAAATGTCTGGTAAATATTGGCAAACAGTCTACCAATAGGAAACAATATACCTCTTTCAAAAAAATCTGGATATGTCATGCCCAATTCATGTATGTTACCATCTAATCCAAACAAAAGGGAGGTTCCCCAAATAAGAACAACTATGAGTGGTAAGCCATGAATCAAAATATTGTTGAATTTTTCTCTTTTTACAACTAAATGAATTAAAATTGCTAAAATTACAAAAGTTCCTGGTTCCTTTATCAAAACAAGTATACAGGAGAAGATTAAATATAGAGGTATTTTTTTTCTTAAATAAAAATATAAAACTGCTGTCGCCATTGCAATTAGTGGAACGTCATAGAGTGTTCGACCACTTATAGAAAAATATACAGGTGAAAATAGTAAAAGTAGAGAAGCCATTATACCTATTTTTTCATCGTATAAATGTTTCCCTATTAGATAGGTAAAAAACGTGCCAATAAAAGAGAATATAAGAACAATTAGATGAGATAAGAACGGGGATTCACCGAATAACTTATAACCAACAGCTAAAATCCAAAGAAAAAACGGTACGTGAACTGGGTATCCTGGATATTTAGATAATAGACCATGAATTGAAAGATATTTTGCTTGAACGGCATATTTTCTTTCATCATCGTAATAATCTAAATAAAGAGTAGAAAATTTCAGTGAAAGGATTAATAACAATAAAAACATCGGATAAATAATATTTCTCTTGTTCATATTGATTTTATATAAACTTGAAATAAAAAACCCTATAAATTTTTTAAAAATAAAATGAGAGTTATGAAAGTATCAGTTCTAATTCCATGTTATAATGAAGAGGAAAATATCCAAGAATGTATAAAAAAAATAAATTTACCCTATGACCATGAAATGATCGTAGTTGATGACGGATCTATTGATAAAACCACTGAAAAGGCTAAGGAAATTAAGAGACCAAACTTAAAAGTTGTAAGATATGAAAAAAATCAAGGTAAAGGCAATGCAGTAAAAGTCGGGATAAGTAACTCCTCTGGTGATATAATAGTGATTCAGGATGCAGATATGGCCACTTCTCCTGAAGAATTGTCTAAAGTACTCAACCCGATTTTAGAGGGTAAAGCTGACTTCGTTAATGGTACAAGATTCGTTTATCCAATGAAAAAAAGGGCTATGAGAAAATTACGCATAATTGGAAATAAAATATACGCTAAAGTCATATCTCTTGTTATCGGTGTTAATCTTACTGATACTTTATGCGGTTTTAAGGCATTCAACATAAAAAAATTCAAGAATTTTGAATTGGAGGAAAAAAGTTGGCCAGATTTTGAGCTCATATTTAAGGCTAAAAAAAATGGATTGAAAATAGTTGAAGTACCGATACACTACGAAGAAAGGAAAGGTGGGAAAACAAAAATGAAAATTTTAAAGGATGGTTTGAATTTTTGGAGAATGATAATAAAAAATGTAATCAACTTCTATTTTCGATAATATTAATATAAGATTTTATACAACAACATTATATTATATGAAGGGAAGAAAACATACGACAATAACAATACCAAAACCCCTGTATGAAAAGATAAAGAAAAGAATAAAGAAAACTGGTTTTACTTCTGTTTCTGATTATGTCACTTATGTCTTGAGGGAAGTTGTGTCTAGCCTTGAAGAAGAACAAAAGAAAGAAGTTTTCACTAAAGATGAAGAAAAAAAAGTAAAGGAAAGACTCAGGGCACTTGGTTATTTAGAGTGATAATTTTATAAAAACCGTGATTAGTTAATTTTAAATATTAATGTTACTACATTATATTACATTAAATTATTATTTGTTTAATAATTTTCGAGAATGATGAAAATGAAAGAGTTGATAGAAAAGAGTGTGTTCATTATAAGAGAAGCTAAATCACAATTCAAGAATCCTGCCGTCCTATGGTCTACAGGAAAGGATTCTACTGTTATGTTAGCATTGATTAAAGAAGCATTCTTCGGCAAGGTACCGTTTCCAGTAGTTCATTTGGATACAGGTTACAAATTCCCAGAAATCTATGAATTTAGAGATAAGATAGCAAAAGAATGGGACTTGAATTTAATAATCGGTAAGAGAGATAACACCAATTTTCATCCGGAAAAAACAGGTCATTTCAAGTGCTGTACGGAACTGAAGACTAATGCCTTGAAGAATGTATTGAAGAAACATAGGTTTGATGCCTTGATAATGTCTATAAGGAGAGATGAACATTATATAAGGAATCTTGAAAGGTATTGTTCTCCAAGAGATAAAAAGTTTAAATGGCATTTGGTGAGACAAAAAACAAAAGAAGAATTGAAAAATGGGGATGCCCCATTTGTATCAGAACAACAAGTGGAATTTGCTGGTTGGAATTTGTTCCAAACAGATTTTGGTCCTGACTGTGATCACGTCAGAGTCCATCCAATACTACACTGGACTGAACTGGATATTTGGAAATACATAGAAGAAAAGAACCTACCCATCAACCCATTATACATTTCTAAAAAGGGATACAGATATAGAAGCTTGGGTTGTATGCCTTGTACTGTTCCTATAAAATCTAGTGCCAAAACAATAGATGAGATAATCGAGGAATTGAAAACCACGACAATTGAAGAAAGAGCTGGAAGAAGTCAGGATAAGGAAAAAGAACAAGTTATGAGAAGACTTAGAGCAATGGGTTATATGTAATGATAATTCTAGCTTTGGATGCCTTGGATAAGAACATGGTTGAAAGGTTTAAGTGTAAGAATTTAATGCAGTTAGAATATGGAACAACTAATTTAGGTGGATTTGCGCTAGAAAGAACCGTTGTTTTGTGGGCATCTTTTTTAACAGGAAAAAACACGGAAAGTAAGATACCTGTAAAGGGTCAGTGGGAATTCAAGTTGCCGAAAAGTGAGACCTTTTTTAATTTTTTTGATGTAGTCGAAACTGTTGATGTACCTGCGTTTTCATTAAAACTCAATGACCATAAAAAGGAACACAAACTGCTTGCAGGTTATTTCAAGGATGAAAAAAAGATATTAGATTTTGATAAATTAGTGTGGAAAAATCATAGAAATAATAAAAAAGATTTTTTTGCCGTTCTTAGTAAAATCATGTCTACCAGTGAAGGTAGGTTATCAAAAATAGTTGTGGGATATTTTGATTTGGCAGATGCAATTGGACATCTAAGTTTTGGAATCAAAGAAAAGATGAAAATAGTTTATGATGAGTTAGAGGATTTGGCTAGTCAAGTAAAAAAATTGACCAATAAAATAGATGAAACGATTTTGATAATATCCGACCATGGAATGAAGTCTGTGGGAAGATATGGTGATCATACCAAAAATGGTTTCTACTCCTGTAACAAAAAGTTAAATCTTAATAAACCAAAGATTACAGATTTCTATGAAATAATCAAGATGATGAAATAAGAGAATTACCAAGTTTTTATAATTTTTAATTCATACATTCAATATGAAGTTTTCAAACGAAAAGATGTTATTGTTGTTTTTCATACTATATTTTGTAATACAATTATTCTTAGCTCAAAATTATACAATGGTATCAGACGAGGGAACGCATGGTAGTATAAGTTTATTTTTCAAGAGTCTGATAAATAACCTGAAGAATTTTAAATCGTTCGATGATATTACAGAATTTGTAGTTGATTATGCGATAAAATATCCAAAAATAACACCAATTTATCCCCCTTTATATCATACCTTATTAACGGGAGTATTTTTCATAAAAGAATCAGTTTTTTTAGGAAGAATATTGAGTCTATTAATAACTCTTCTGACAGCATTTGCAATTTACAAACTTGCTTTAGAGATACTCAAAGATAAAAATTCTGCCCTTATTTCGAGTATTTCTTTCCTAGTGTTTAGTACTATTTTTAAACACGCGTCCCTTCTTTATACGGATATAATACAGATTCTAACGTTTATTTTGGCCTTACTATATTATTTGAAATTAAAAAAGAGAAAAAATGTTTCACTTAAAAATATTATCTTTTTTAGTTTATTACTTGTTGTAGCTTTTCTTACAAAGTTCTTTTCTGTATTTTTGCCTTTCATAATTGTAATCGACTCGTTTTTTTCAAAAAGAAAATTCTTCAAATATGTCTTGATTTCTTTGATTCTCTCGTTAATTTTGATCTCGCCATACATGTTTTTATACGTCAAGTTCAAACTGTACAAATTTACTCTGAAGGTTGCAATGAACCCTTTTTTAAGCAGATGGAATTATTTAGATATTTTTACAAATTTCGGTATCTTAATGGGTTTGATTGTGGTTGGTTCAACGATCTGGTTTTTGTATAATAATAGAAAAAATCTCTTTATACTAACATGGTTTCTTATACCTGCTGTAGTTTTTTTAATATCAACACACAGCTCCATCAGGTTTGCCTACATTTTAATGCCCATCTTTGCTTTGTCGTGTGGATTCTTGGTAAAAAATATTTATAGAACTAAAAAATGGAAAAAAGCTTTACTTTTTGTAGTTATAACATTTTTGGGATTACAATTACTATTCGATATTTTTGCTAACTATTATGATTTTGTTTATCCTGTTGAAGAAATAACAAAATCTTTAGATCAAGGGAATGTTTTAATTCTATCAGAAGAGCCGGTCTACTCATCTGTATACATTTTCTATGGACAGGTATACAATAAATCTAATATTTTTATCAGGCCTTGTTTGTTGGATAAAAATAATCTAACTCATACTTTTTTAGAAGAGTGGGGAGTAAAATATCTGGTCGATCAAAACAATATGATTGATGAAAAATTAGAAACTGGTTTGAATCTCAGATTATCAGCCATAAAAGAATCAAAAGATTATAAAATCAGGGTCTTTGAAACAGATGTGAAAAGAGAGGTAAATTGTAATTATATATGCCGTCTAGAAGGTAAGATTTGTAAGGATGAGGGATTCTCACGTTTACTTTCATTGATTGACAAAACTTATTGAAATAATTTTACTTTCAAGAGAATAAAAAAATTTTTTAACCCGTCAGATATTTTAATTTTTTTCCCGGTTTTTTTACTTCTAGCTTTATATCTTACTGGAATTTCTTTTATTTCAAAACCATTTTTTAATACTTTAGCAGTTATCTCGGCCTCTATTTCAAATCCGTCAGATTCAAGGTTTAATTTTCTTAGAACATTCTTATGGATGACTTTGTAACATGTCTCCATGTCAGTAATTTGAGAAACAAATAAAAGATTGGTCATAAATGTTAAAAATTTATTACCAAATAAAAAAGTGAACTTCATATTTTTACAAGATCCTAAGAATCTGCTCCCATATACAACATTGTACTTACCTTTAATTATTGGTTTTATAAGTATTGGAATTTGATTAGGATAATATTCAAGATCCGCATCCTGAATAATCATTATGTCACCATTAATGTTTTTGATTCCCTGTCTAATCGCATAGCCCTTCCCTTTATTTTTTTTATAAGAAATTATCTTTATGTTTTTGATGAGTTTTTTTACTTTGAAAAGTTGTTCGTAAGTTTTATCCGTAGAACCATCGTTCACAACAATTATTTCAGTAGGAACGCCATAATCAACACTGTTAACAGTTTTAAGTAAATCTATAATCGTATTTTCTTCGTTAAAAACAGGTATTATTATAGACAGTTTCATAGTTTTCAAATTAAAATTAAACAAACAAATTCTTATTTCCTTTAACCCACTCAAATAATCTTGCAATTCCTTCTTTAGGCGAAATTTGTGGTTTCCATTTAAATTCCTCAGCTTTTCTAACATCAGAAATGTATACCTTCTGATCAGCAGGCCTCCATTCATCGAAGGAATATTCTGATTTTAAACCGAACTTTTTCAACATATCCAGTAATTCTAATAAAGAAATAGTGTTTTCAGGTCCACCCCCGATATTATAAGCCTTCCCTTTTGTTTTGTTAATATTGTCAACAGCCAGCTCAAACGCTCTAATTAAATCATCTATGAAAAGTACGTCCCTTACTTGTTTACCATCTCCGTATATAACTAAAGGTTTATTCAAAACACTAGAAATTGTAAAATGCGCGATCCATCCTTGATCTTCGTTACCATACTGGTGTAAACCATAAATACAAGACATTCTGAACGTAACTGTCCTCAAACCAAAAATATCATGAAAATCTCTCATATAAATATCACCTGCATACTTAGAACAACCATAAGGTGTGTGTTCATTAGCATCTGTAGGAAAATCTTCAGGAATACCGTTTTTAAAATTGGGGTCAGAAAACTCGTATCTTACTTTTTTTTCGATTAAAGGTATTTTGTTGACGTTGTTTCCATAAACTTTGTTAGTTGATGTGTAGATGATGATTGGATTAGTATTACATTTTCTAACTGCCTCCAAAACGTTGAAGGTTCCTAAAGCATTTATCTCAAAATCTTCTCTTGGGTTGTTAACAGAAGTTGTGACTGCAACTTGAGCTGCGGTATGAAATATAACATCTACATCCTTACAGACATTTTTCAATGCATTAAAATCTCTTATATCATCTTTAACAATATTCAATCCTTTTTTATGAGTATCTTTCAACCATTTTACATTCTTGTCTACACCATTACGCATTAAATTATCAAACACAATTACTTCATGTCCATTCTTCAAGAAATAATCGGCCAAATTACTGCCAACAAAACCTGCTCCACCCGTTATCAGTATTCTTTCAGACATTTAACCACCGAAGAACTTTCTCCTTTCTTTCTCTGCTTCCTCAAACCTATCTATTGCTTCTTGACTTTCACTCCATTCAATTAACTTCTCAAATCCTTTCTTCAATGAAGTGCTAGTCACAAAACCCAACTCTTTTTTTATCTTAGAAACATCTCCGAATGCATGTCTCACGTCTCCAAGTCTGAATTCATTTGTTATATTTGGTTTAACATTACTCCCATGGAGTTCAATGAGAGTATTTGCTATCTGGATGATGTTTATAGACTTTCCTGTACCAACATTAAAAACATCGACACCATCAAATTTTTCTAAGCATAGTAAGTTTGCTCTGGCCACATCACCTACGTAGATAAAATCTCTCGTTTGTTTTCCATCTTCGTATATTATAGGTGGGTTGCCATTCTTTATTCTTGAAGAAAATATCGCGCAAACACCAGTATAAGGATTGCTCAAGCTTTGTCTTGGCCCGAAAACATTGAAATAACGTAAAGCAGCTGTTGGTATTTTTAATGCAAAACCATAATTCAAAGACATCTTCTCTTGGTCGTACTTTGATAAAGCATAAGTAGATAAATTCAAAGGTGGTTTATCTTCGTTCACGGGTATTGGTTTCACGTATCCACTGCACTTTGGGCAATGAATTTCCCAATCTCTTTTCTCTAACTGATCTTTCGTTCTTAAACCAGGGTAGACAACTCCACAATTCTTGCATTCATAAGCTCCTTCTCCGTATATACTCATAGAGCTTGCTACTATTATTTTCTGTATCTTCTTTCTGATCTCAGGGTTGTTTAAGATTGTTTCATAAAGTTTCGCAGTTCCAATAGTATTAACATTTATATAACGTACTGGTTGATACATTGACTGCCCAACGCCTACCATCGCGGCTAGATGAATTATTACATCCACATCTTTCAAAGCCTTCTCCCATACTTTAGTTTCAGTAATATCACCAAGGATAAAATTTGCTTTGGGGTTCAAGTAGTCTGGTTTTTTATTTCCATGGACTTGTTTTTCTAGATTATCTAAAATTATAACTTCATGACCCTTTTTCACCAATAAATCAACTGTATGACTACCAATAAACCCTGCTCCACCACTTACCAACACTTTCATAAAATCAATCTCAATTCAATTATTGTGTTTTTATCTTCAGAATTTTTATTTGTTTGGAAAAGTCAATTCTTTTTTAAACCATTCAATCGTTTTCTTTAAACCATCAATAAAATCTACTTTTGGTTTCCAATTCAACAATTCTTTCGCTTTATTAATGTTTGGTTTTCGGTGTTTAGGATCATCCTCTGGTAAAGGTTTAAAAATTATCTCAGATTTACTCTGTGTTAATTTTTTTATCAACTCAGCAACACTTATTATACTTCTTTCATCAGGGTTTCCTAAATTAACGACTTCTCCAGATATATCATCTGTAAACATAAATTTCATCAACCCATTTGTCATGTCTGAAATATAACAGAAAGATCTGGTTTGTTTTCCGTCCCCATAAACAGTTATAGATTTTCCTGATAAGGCTTGAACCATAAAGTTTGGTATGGCTCTACCATCGTCTTTTCTCATTCTAGGACCAAAAGTATTGAAAATTCTTGCTATTCTAACATCCAAACCATACTTCCGAAAGAAAGACATTGTTAGAGTCTCAGCAAATCTCTTAGATTCGTCATAACAACTCCTTACTCCGAAAGGATTGACATTCCCCCAATACGTCTCCTTTTGAGGATTTTCTAAAGGATCCCCATAGACTTCTGAAGTAGATGTCAACAAAAATCTAGCGTTATTCTTTCTTGCGAGCTCAAGTATGTTGAAGGTTCCTATAGAATTAGCCATGGAAGTTTCTATCGGAAGTTTTTGATAATCAACAGGACTTGCTGGGCTTGCCATATGAAAAATAGAATCAACCTTTAATTCAATCGGCTTGGTAACATCATGTTCAAGAAACTTGAATTTTTGTTCCTTCAATAGATGCTCAATGTTAGATTTGTTACCAGTAGAAAGATTATCCAAGCAGACAACTTCATTTTCCTCCTTCAATAATCTTTCACAAAGAAAAGAGCCAATAAATCCTGCCCCACCTGTCACAAGAACTTTCATGTTTAGCTACCCGGTATTATCCTTTATCTTCTTTGCTAATTCTTCTCTTTCTCTAATTAGTTCATTGATATCAAACATATCAAGCATTTGTTTTTTTACTTCGAAGATAGTACTCCATTTACCTATATCCAAGTACCTTCCACTCAATAACATGCCATACACGGTTTCTCCGTTTTCCATAGCCAATTGAATACTATCAGCAACCCATACTTCGTTACCTATTCCTGGTTTTGTTTTCTCTATATAATCGAATATTTTGGGTTCGAACACGTATAGACCACAAAGTGCATAATACTCTTCATCAACCTTGAATTCCTCTGCTTCCTTGAGTGTGGGTTTTTCTTTAATCTTTTCAACTGCCCCGTAATTATCTTCAATCTTTTTCAATTTAGCAATACCATAGCCAGTCGGATTTTTAACCTTGAACAATAGAACAGTAGCGATGGGTTTCATCTTTTCATGAAGTCTCAAAATATTATTAATTTCCTTTTTCGGTTCGATAAAAGAGTCACCAAGTAATGTTACAAAAGGTCCTCTTATCCAATTTTTACCCTGTAAAATTGCATGGCCTAAACCTTTTCTTTGAGTTTGATGAATGTATGCAACATTAACACCAAAAACAGAACCATCACCGATATAATCCATCAACGCCCCCTTCTGATGACCAACCACAACAAAAATATCCTCAACCCCACCTTCTCTTAGGTTTTCGATAGAATGTTCAATTACTGATTTTCCCAATATGGGATACATTTCTTTTGGTACAGCCCTAGAGAAAGGATACATCCTAGTCCCACTGCCTGCAGCCGGTATCAAACCAACAAATTTCATTTTTTTCATGATAATCCGTATCCTATTCCTTTGTAAGAAATACCTGCCTTTTTCTTTTCTTCAGGATCAAACACTCTTCTCCCATCAACAACAAACGGTGTTTTCATTGATATCAGAAAATCTTTCGGTTTCAACTCTTTTATCTCTTTCCATTCCGTCATAACAAAACATACATCTGAGTCCCTCAAAGACTCTTTAGGAGAGTTAGTATATGTTATATCTGGAAACAATTTTCTCATGTTTTCTGCTGCTTTAGGATCGTACGCTTTTATTACAGTATTGTGTTTCTGTAATTCTGTGATGAGTTTAATCGATGGTGATTCTCTAATATCATCGGTATCTGGTTTAAACGATAAACCAAGGATTGAAACTGTTTTTCCTTCTAAATCATCTACCATTTTTAAAGCCTCTAAGGGTTGTTTTTCATTGATTGAAACCACAGATTTTAATAGTTCTGGGGTGTAACCAGTTTTTTCGGCTGTAGAGATTAAAGCCTTCACATCTTTAGGGAAACAACTGCCGCCATAACCAACACCAAATCGTAAAAACTTAGGACTAATTCTTGGATCTAAACCAATAGCATAAGAAACATCTTTGGCATCCACACCAACCCTTTGGCATATGTTTGCTATTTCATTAATGAATGATATTTTCGTTGCGAGGAAGGAGTTTTGTGTGTATTTTATCATTTCTGCAGTTCTCAAATTTGTATTGATCCTCGGAATTGATTTGTCCCAATTTTCGTAAACCCCTTCTAGAATTTTTCCTGATTTTTCATCTATAGCACCAATTACAATTTTATCTGTCTTCAAAAAATCTTCAATTGCTGACCCTTCTCTTAAGAATTCTGGGTTCATACACAAACCAAAGTCTTTTCCAACCTTTTTGCCTGAATGCTTTTCTAACAAGGGTAGGACAACACTATCTGTGGTTCCAGGAACTACGGTACTCTTTACGACAACAACATGATACTGATTAACGTTTTTAAGATAATTACCCAGATCTTTAGAAGCGAATTCAATGAATTTAAGATTTATTGAACCGTCATCGTTTGATGGGGTGGGAACACATATGAAACTGATGTTTGCGAATATTTTTTTGGAATAGAATTCCTTAGCCAAGAATGCCTCCAAATTTCCATTCTTAATATTCTTTTTTAACAATTTTTCAAGACCAGGTTCGAATATGAGTGGTATGCCTTTTTTTATTGAATTGACTTTTTTGGGGTCAACATCGATACAGTATACTTTGTGCCCTTTATCGGCAAAACAAGTTCCTGTCACTAACCCTACGTAACCACTACCTAGAATGACTATTTTCATTAGACTCTATCTACATTAATACCAATAAACTTAAAAATATTTATTAAAACTAGGAACGAAAAACTTAAACATGTTTAAAGTTTTGAGAGTGAAAAAAATGAGTGTGTTGTTCTTGGTGCTCAGTTGTGTGGTAATCGGTGTATTTGGTCAATTAGCTATGAAAAAGGGTATGAATCTTGTGGGTGCTGTCAGTTTAAAGGACTTATTCTCTTCGAAAATTTTCTCTATTATTTTTCAAAGATACGTCTTCTTTGGTCTCGTGTTATATATGCTAGCATCTATGTTATGGTTAGTTGTATTATCTCAGGAGGAGCTAAGCTTTGTCTATCCTTTGATTGCAATTGGGTATGTTTTAACAGCTATATTTGCATGGTTATTCTTCGGAGAGAGTCTAACGTTATTTAGGTTTTTTGGAATTCTCTTGATATGTGGTGGTGTCTACTTCATCATCCTAAAGATTTAAATTTTTTATTCCTTTTTGTTATATACTATCTATGTTAGACGAATACATCTCTAAGATACATGGAGTTTCCATCGCAGGTGGAGAGGGGAGAAGGTTAAGGCCCTTCACTATTAATAAACCAAAAGCTCTTTTGCCAGTTGGTGTCGAAAGAAAACCCATGTTAGAATTCACGTTAAAACCTTGGTTAAAACTTGGAATTGAAAATTATGTTTTCTGCACAGGCTACATGGGTGAGTTAGTAGAACATCATTTTGGTGATGGCAGTAAATTTGGTATACATATAAATTATTCTGTAGAAGACGCAAGGCTTGAAACGGGCGGCGCAATAAAGAATGCGATTGAAAATAAAAAATTACCAAAAGACCGTCCTGTTGTTGTTTTCTATTGTGATGATTTTGTTAAATTAAACCCAAGAGACTTGATAAAAAAACATCTTATCGGTGTCAAAGAACATGGATTCAAAGCAACTATGGTTGTGACTGATAGTTTTAGAACCAATTATGGAATAGTAGAAACTAAGGATGTAAATAAAAACGTGAAAAAAGTTGTTGATTTTAAAGAAAAACCATTAATCAAGAAACTTGCTAACGTTGGGGTTTATTGTCTCGAATCGGAAGTGTTAAATATGCTTGATGTTCATCAGCCACCATTTAAGTTTGAAAAAGTTATAATACCTAAGTTAGTGGAAATGGGTTGGTTAATGGTTTATACAATCCCATGGGAAAATTGGTTACCAGTGAACACTGATAAAGACTACGTAGAATTATTAAAGATTAATTTAACTGATTTTTATTCTGAAGTTTCAGAGAAACAACAATAATCCAAATATTGTTTGTATTAGAATGAGGGTAATTGTAACTTTTTTTTCAGTTAATTTTCCTAAATTCATTATAATGTGAGTCCATGAGTAAATTTTGTTGCCATAGGGTGGATCTAGTTTCCCATCCTTTCTTAATATACCTAGGCAAGATGCCTTAAACTTTGATCTCAATTTTAATAAAAATTCTATAAAGAACGGGAACATCATTATAATCCCTGCTCTTTCCATGTTTCCTATTATCACTCCGGACACTACTACAGCACCTAAACAGTAAGTTAAACTATCTCCAGGAAGTATTCTGGCGGGATACCAATTGAATTTTAGAAACCCAAAAAGCGCGGCAAAAGTTGAAAAAAAGATAGCAGCTGCAACTATTTGGTTGTTTTTTAAGGCAATCAAACCTAAGAAGAAACAATAAACTACTCCCATGCCAGCTTCAGAACCATTAAACCCGCCTAAGAGATTTACAACATTGGAAACAAAAACTACAGCAAGCGGTATTAAAATTGCGGGATAAAACCAACCAAAATTAATGGGACCTAAAAATGGAACTACCATAGTAGTTTCTCCGGCACTAATTCCCATGAGAGGTATTGCACCTGACAATGTTAACAATGGTTTTACCCATTGTCGTAGACCTTTACGAATTTTTCTTTTTCCTGTAGCAACATCAATACTATCCAGGTCATCGAGAAATCCAATTATAGTTATTAAAAATATTGATAAAATAGCGGCAAATAGATAAACTAATTGCTCAGTGTTTTTTAAAACCGTTTGAATTGAAACAAATAATAATAATCCATAAATTATTGAAAGAGAAACTGGTAGACCACCGCTATTGGGTATTTTTTGTTTCCCTTTTTTGTGTAAATCTAGTGCGACTATATTGTTTCTTTTAAAATAACTTATTGCAAATACCCGAGTCAAAATATATGAAGCAACAAATGAAAATACAAAAGTTACAGAAGTAAGTATTAAACCCCACATGTTCTCTAGAAATAGTTAAGAATCGAATTATTAATTTTTACCGTCGAAAAATACAAATCATATTTAAATTTTCAAACCTCAAGATTAACAACATGAAAAACGCCAGACTAATTATTTTAGTTTGTTTAGTTTTAGTTTCCTCAGTTATTATTGTCTATCCATGGTTCTTGGGCACCGAAGGTGTCATCGTTACTTCTGTTGGTGATAATTCTGTATGTAAAGATATAATAACTGTTGGTTCAACTATAAGGGAAATTGCAGGTAAACAAGTCAAAAACTCAAATGAATTTCTTGAAGTCACAAAGGACTTAAAGGGAACTATAACGTTAATAATCAACAATAACCCAAGGAGTTGCACTATATCAGAGAATTCTACATTGGACGTGACTGTCAGCGGTGTAAAAGCTGAAGGTTTAAGGCTGGGTATTGATATTGGTGGTGGATTGTCCTATTCATACATGCCAGAAAAAAATGTCTCTGAACCTACTCTACAAAATATATTAAATGTTATAGACTATAGAGCGAAAAAATACGGTTTAATAAACACAAGAGCTAAGATTGAAAGTAATTCTATCCAAATTTTTACAGATTCTGTTGAGGAAGAATATGTTAATTATTTGGTTGAGAAAGGTGTGCTGGAAGGTAAATTTGTCCATAAAATTAAAATGGTAAGTAATGAAGGTGAATTTACATTCGACGACAAAACATATGATGTTATTTTTAAGGACAATGAACTGATTACCATAAACGACACTGATTACACAAACAACCAATACTTCACTCTGTATGAAATGAAGTTCTATGTTGAAAATGTATCATCGAACATGACTGAACTTTCTATGATCGTTTTCGATGATAAAGATTTGACTCCATCAGAATCAGATCTTCGTACAAAATATAGTAGAATAATGAAGCAGGACAACAACTATGTCTTTATAATTAATGCCCAACTTTTAGAAGAAGCTAGTAAAAATTTTGCAAGAGTAACGAAAGGACAGGAAATTTCTATAAGTCCTAGTGGAGAGAGTTTTTTGAGAAACCCCATGATTATTGCAATAGATGGAATACCATTAGTTGATCTACCATTGAGAGGAGTTGATGCCGGAAAAGAAGTGAAAGAATTGATAATATGGGGATTCAGAACCACAGCAGAAGAAGCCACAAAGGATATGTTGAGATTAACGTCTGTAATAGAAACAAAAAGGCTTCCAACAAAACTCGTTCTTTCGGAAGCAGGAACATTTACTTCATCTTCAGGAGAATTTTTCATTAATCTTCCATTGTATACTTTATTAGTTGTGTTCGTCGTCACTTCGTTCATATTTTTCTTAAGGTATCGTAAAGGGGGCATCATGGTTTTACCCTTACTTCTGACGACCCTTAGTGAACTATTGTTGATATTGGGAACTATAACATCACCATGGATTGTTATATTAATTTTTCTGTTTGGTGTTCCTATGGCCTTAATAAAAAATGAATTTCATGGTTGGTTGAGTTGGTTAACAATCTTTTTAATGTTGATAATGGTAATTGGAGTCATTACGAACAATTGGGTCTTGAATGTTTCTTCCATCATTGGAATCGTGGTATTTGTAGTCCTCAGTTCAGGTCTTGGTTTTATCATTGGAGATAGTGTGTTGTATGGGGAAGAAAGTTACAATCAAAGTGAATATAAACGTTCTTCACGAAAGATTTGGTATTCTACAGCTGTTGCTATGTTGGTAATACTTCTGTTATTTTTTGTGGGGGGTGTCTTTATTGGAGCTGCCATGACTATTTTTGTTGGTTTATTGACTAGTGTGACAATCACAAAACCCATTTATTATACTATAATCGGAAAAATCATTAAACGATGAGAACACGTGAAAAGATGTTGTCATGAAGATGTAGACTAATCTTCCTTCAACTTCATGATGGCTTCAACTATATCCCCACTTGTTTGCTGCAGAACTTGTTTAACTCTTTCCTCGTCTTTTACTCCTGATTGTTCCATGACAAGTTTTATATCTTCTTCAGAAAATTTTTGTTCCTTCACGTTACCTGAGACCTGAAAAATAACCTGGCCTTTTACACTAGTCTTAATGACTTGGGGTTCCTCTATAGTTATATCACCAGAATCTGTCATTATTATAACCTTGTTTGCAGGAATATTATCTACTTTCATACCAAGTTTCTTGAGCATCGCTTGCATTTTTTTAGGGTCCATATTCGGAAACATAAATTTTATTTGATTAAAGAAGATTTATATGTATTTTTATTCATGAAGAGAAAAAGTTATGCTCACGTGTTTCACATCATTATTTTGTGAAAGTAACCAACATAAAAATGAATTTCATGTGACCCTCTTATTTCGGGTGGAAAATCAAATAAAACAAGAGATTATTTTGTGAACTTCACATCCCCTTCATTTCGGATGGAAAATCGTTAAATGCGTCTTCACGTCATTTTCTGCTTAATATTTTTTGGTTTTATTAAGTTTCTTATGGAAGTTTTAAAGGATTAAAAACTCTTGATTTTTTATCTCCTTTATAAAAGACTATTTCACCACTACAAAAATTACATCTTCCTGACAACGGAACTCTTCTAAAAACATTGTTACAGTTGTTACAGATGAAACCATCAATCTCAGCGAGATAATCCTCGAATATCTTTTCCTTCTTGACCCCATTTTTCATGGCTTCAAACAATCCCATCTGTTTTCCCAAGCCCATTAGATCTGATTTTTTTACATCCAAAGCCTCAAAAACCCTTTCTAATGGAGGTAACAATTGACTCTCTATGTAGTATTTTGAGTCCACTTTTAACCCATGTTTTTTTACGTATTCGGGATCTTCAGTACGTTTTGAAACCATTTGAAGACCCTTTATGATGACAAAACCTACTCTGTCACCAACACCAGGAGCTGAAGCTGGGTCTCTTTGTCTCATTTTTTTAACCAATTCTATGTGAGGTTGAATTCCCTTGTAGGTTCTTAGAGATTTTGACATACTTTTTGTTATGACCAACTTATCAATATCTATCTCTCCTGTCTTTATCTCATTAACTTTATTCTTAACAATCGTCACTGCTTTTTTTACATTCTGTTCTTTCAAAATCGTGGTTAAAGTTTCTTCTAAGGTCTCCGAAACTAAATCACACCAATCCCTTCGCACTGTTTCAATTCCTTTGGTTATAATAGATTCTTCATATCCTCCATCGACCGGTTCAAAATTCCATCCAGCGTATCTTTTTTTAGCTAGAATTAATAATGTCTTGAAAACACTCTCAATCTTCATATCAAGGATGTGTCTAATTTCTTCATTTATTAGATGTGAAATTTCTTCTCCTATCTTTAAGGCCTCTTCAGTGTCTTTTGTCACTAACTTAACCATTACACTATCTGTATCGGCATATACCACTTTATAAGAAGTTTTTGTTTCGATTATATCTTTAGTTTTTTTAATTAAATCTCTACCAGTGCTAGTTATTGCATTAGCTATATCCAAAATATAAAGTTTTGCACGAATATAACCCAAATGTCCATAGAAAGCATTTGCAATTGTCTTGAATGCATACTGTTTGGCGTAAAGATATCTTTTTTTCTCTGGTTTTTTTGCTCTCTTCATATCTTTCTTAATTTTTGCCCTTGTATATAGGAGGTATTTGAGGATCTCAGGTATAATTCCTTTCTTAATTTTGGGGGAAACGAATTTAGATCCATTTTTCGTTTGAACATATTTAACTTTCTCATTGTTAATTAGCAAAGTTGTGGGACATATGTTGAATGATCTAATAATACTAGGATACATACTGTGAAAATCTAAATAAACAACACATCTATCGTGAAAACCAATATCAGGGTTTAATACAAACGCTCCTTTCAATCCACTTTCTCTTCTTTGTATGCTTCTTCGTGCTATCTTTTCTATATCTGGTGAGCAGGGGATTATATAATTTTTTTTGTTAAATTCACGGAGAAGAAGGTTCTCTATTCTTGTCGATTCGCCCCCGTTAAGTGCATCTTGTAGAAGAATACCAGAAACTTTACATATTTCTACAAATTTATCCAACATACGCTCTCTAAGAAGTATTTTTAATGGTAATTCGGCATCCTTTCTACTGTAATCTAACAATTTCTTAAAACGATGACCGTTATCTGCCCATCGACCGTTTATTTCTCTTATAGAAACGTCTATCTTATCTTCACCAAGAATGAGTTTTGACACGTCTCCAAGTCCATACCTTTTTAGTCCTTTGAATAAACCAAACTTTCTAGTCGCCTCTTTGATCAAATCATAGACATCGACTACTGTCCTTCCGAATATTATGTTCCTGTTTCTATTACCAAATTTTTTAATCATAATTGATTTTTGAGTGCATCTTCCAATTGTCCTGGGTAAATTATTTTTTCTAAGCCTAGTTTCGATAAAAGGAATATCAAAATTATTTATATTATAACCAAGTATGACATCGGGATCATAATCATCAATAATTTTTAGAAATTCTTTTAACATTTCCTTTTCAGACGAGAAACCCAAAGTATCCTTTTCAGGTTGCCTAATTTTTTTAGCAGCAAGTATCAAAGAATTTTTGCCTTTGAAAGCAGGATAAAAACATGCACTTATAATTATGATTTGATCTTTCTCTGGGCTGGGCATCGTTTCCCCCATAAGAACTTCAATATCAAAACTCATGTATTTTAATTGTACGTTTTTCTCTACGTTTAGTTCTTTAAAACTTTTAGCAACTATTTTTCTTTCTGTTTTGACTGTGTTAGTGTTTACTCCTTCTCCTTCAACTTGATACCATCTCATTCCATAAATATTGTTATCGATCATAAATCTGTATTTAAAAAGAATATCTGCTTCAAAAATTTCCTTAACTGCCTTTTCTTTTCTAAGACTCTCCCTGATGAATGGCGTCTTTCTTGGTTCATTCAGAGTAATTTTTAACAATTTAGTTGGTTTTTTATGAAACCCCATGGGAAGAAACTTTTCAATGGTTTCTAATCTTACCACTAAGTTTTTGAAATTTTTTTCAAGTATGTTTTTTATTTCAAGCTCCCCCCCTTCAGATGGTAGCACATAAAAATAAGGAAGAAATTTTTCAAAGAAAACACAGATCGATTTGTTGTCTTCTGTTTTCCCAAAAAGACGTATTATTGGTTTAGAGTCAGTTATTGTATAATCAGCATCGATAAGTTGAAAATTTATCATGGATTAAAATTGTGAGTTAGATTTTTTATGTACTTATTAATTGGAGGATATAGTTAAGGTAAAGTTTCCTTAGATTGATTTTATAAAAACCGACCTGTCTTTTAAATTGATTAAAAAGATTTTTTCTGAGTCAGAGTTGGATAAAATCGTTGTTCCTTTGTAGTTTTTTTGGTTACTCCCATTAAAATTAGAAATGATGATATCGGGGGTTTCATCTAAAACAAGGCCGTTTTCTTCTATTTTTTTAAAATCAGAATTTAGCGGCAAGACTCTTCTTCTTAATATTGATATGATAAAGTTTATTGGAATTGCAGCCTTAGAGACTTGATTAAAGAAATGTCTCGGTAAAACCATTGTTTTAATGTTGTTTATTTCGAAAATAGTTGGTTTGTATCCGGGTTGTATGTATATAGAGTTGAACTTAGAAAAATCCTCTAATATCTTCTTGTTTTCTTCTTCCATAAAAAGAAATGTTAAGAGTAAATTTTTCTCTGTAGATAGAAAACTTAGTAATTTTTGATATTTTGTGGGTTCTAAACTTTCTGGCTTCGAAACTAGGGCAACCTTAATTTCATGGTCTGTTTTACTTATTTCTCTGCTCGATAAAATATCTGGAAATAATATTTTTTTTCCATAAATTTTTTCTTTGATTCTTTTACATTTGACCCCAACAACATCATCTAAGGCCGCTTTTTCCAATTCTTTTTTTGCTTCTTCATCGAAGAAAACGTGTGTCTCGTCAGATAGGTCCTCTAACAATAAACTGTTGTTGTTTTTATCTCTAACAATTCCAATTATTGAAAAATTCTTTGTTTGGTTTGTTATTTTATTAATAGATATAAGTTTTTCATGAATCATGTGCTTGGATAAAATATTTCTGATTTTTTCATAACGAGAACGAAAGAATTTTATGTAATCCTCTATTCTAATCGGAGTCTCTTTTTTTTTAAATATTTTTATTGTTTTTATTTCAACTTTAGGCTTAATAGGTTCTTTGAAAATTTTTCTTATGTGTTTTTCAGTGACAATAAATGGTCTTGGTTTCATAAATTTAAGAGTGTGAATTATTGCATCTGGATTGGTTAAAACCATGGGGAGTGCTTTTTTTGATATTTGAAACCCATTTTTTAAAAACAACCTTATAACTTCTTTTTCATTTATCACTTATGACACCCCCACCTTCGTTAAATAAATAGGGAGGGTTTAAGAATTTCTTTAATCTTATCTCTTACTTTCTTCGAAACACTCAATCCAATTTCTCTAGTTCTTCCGTATCTCCCTTTAGAGATTACTTTGGCATTTATTATTCCTAACATATCTAATTCTGAGATTAAATCAGAAACCCTTCTCTGTGTTAATGGGTGGAGACCAGAGTTTCTGCAGGTATCATCATAGACTGTATAAACATCTCCTGTCTGAATGTCTTTCTGATCTTTTTTTTCTAAATTTATTATTGACCACAAAACCGCTTTTGATTGTTTTGGTAATGCCTTAACTGACTCTATTATTCTATCATAATCTATTTTTTCTAATGCTATGTCAACGTGTTTTTCAGTTATTTTCGAGTCGTTTTGCCTTTCCGCTATTTCTCCAGCGACCCTTAAAAGATCTAATGCTCGCCTTGCGTCACCATGCTCTTGGGCGGCCAAAGCAGCACATTTTGGTATCACTTCGTCTGATAGTACGTTTGGGGAAAGTCCCAATTCAACTCTTTGTTTTAAAATATCTTGCAACTCTAACGCATTATAGGGGGGAAATAATATCTCTTCCTCACTTAAAGAACTCTTAACACGCGGATCGAGTGTATCTATAAATTGTAAGTCATTGGTAATCCCTATAATCGATACTTTTGCTTTCTTTAATTCTTGGTTTATCCTAGTAAAATTGTAAAGAAATTCGTCTCCCATCTTTTGAATAAGCGTATCGATTTCATCAAGAATTATAACAACGATTTGGTTTTTTGAGTCTATTGCCGTAAAAAAAGTTCTGTATACCTGTTCGGTTGGAAGGCCAGTAACAGGCACTTCCTGACCCAATGTTCTTGCGAGCTCGGCAATTAATCTATATTCCGTGTCTGCTATTTTTTTCATCTTACAGTTTATGTAAATAATCTTTACGTTATTTGGTCCCTGTTTTGACATTTTTTCTAATTCATTAACAACGTACCTGGACACTAGGGTTTTTCCAGTACCAGTCATGCCGTATATAAACACATTTGATGGTCTGCCGTTTTTTAAAGATGGGGCGAGAATTAGTGCAAGGTTATTAATTTCTTCATTTCTATGCGGTATTGATTCTGGTGTAAAATGTGAAGTAAGCGCGTTTCTATCTTTAAAGATTGGTGTTTTTTTTTCTATAAATTCTTGAAAAATTGTTTGAATCGAACGAGGCATGTTATATTTTTATTCCTAATGAAATAAAGGTTTTTCTATTGGAAACAAAACAAACCCCCACCCCATTTTTTCTCATGGAGTTCAATTAATAAAATTATATCTATAACAGTGTTATAATAATTATTATTATTATTATTGATATTTTCTAAACGAAATAAACGGGTGACTCATTCAATTAAATTCAAAACCCTTCCATTAACCAACCCATTTTCAATATTAATTAAACCAAAATAACCCTCTGAGAATTTGCCAGAGTTTATAAGGAAAGTGTTTTTTACTTTGTCAACACCCCTCGCCTCATGAATGTGTGCTGATATAGCAAGTATCGGTTCATGTGTTTCTATATAAGATCTAACTGCCTTTGATCCAACATGCAAACCACCCTGTATAACATCTATTTTTGTCCCGTGCGGCGGGCTGTGTGTTACTTGTATTTTATCTTTACTATCCTTTACATCCTTCCAACCATTCTCTAAACCCAATCTAAGTTCTTCTTCTCCAGGTTCTATATTTGTTTGAAATGGTGTTTTAGCACCACCAAAACCATAAAAACCAAATCCTTTAAATTTCGCCCCCCTACCATGAATAGAGACGTTCTCATTTTCTAAAATATCAATAACACCTCTTGTGTCCACATTTCCTGGAACACACAAAAATCCCTTTCCCAACATCTTCAATTCTTTTATTATTAAACGAGCCACGTCTTCTTGTGTAAATCCCTTTGGAACACCCACATCCGTAAAGTCTCCAGGACAGATTATCATATCAAATTTAAACTCTTTTATTTTATCCAAATAACTCAAGAGATTCTCAACATCACCATGAACATCTGAGATAATTACAATATCAATATTTTCATCCAAATACAACACCTCATTATTTATTTAACTCTTCAATAATTATTATAAATGTTTTAATACAAATTGAAAATGTGATGTTAATGACCATAGGAATATTGGTAAAGAGCATAATGACGAAACCTCCAGTTAAAATTGAGAGTAACGCGACTGTCCAAGCAGCCGCAAAAGAGATGGTTAAACACAGAGTGGGCTCGATTATTGTTGTGAAAAATAAAAACCCAATAGGGATAATAACGGAAACTGATCTAAACAAAAAAATAGTTGCCCCAGGTAAAGATCCGAAAAAATTAAAAGTAATGGATGTAATGTCATCTCCAATTGTTTTTACTAATCCAAATGATGACCTAGAAACGGCCGTAGAAAAGATGGAAAACCATAAAATAAAAAGGCTTCCTGTTGTTGATAAAGGAAAAATAGTTGGTATTGTAACAAACACCGATATAGCAAGGGCCTCTCCTGAGATGATAGATATACTCAACTTTAGGTTAAAAATGAGGAGTGAGTTGCCCACAATAAAAGAAAGTTCGACTTCGGGAATTTGTGAATCTTGTGGTGAATATTCCGACGACTTAAGATTTGAAAATGATCAATGGGTCTGCGAGACCTGCCGGGGCACTGGATAAATAGTTAAAAAAACAACCCATAACATTTATAAATTTATAACTTTATAATCGAACTGAAATTTACTTGTAGATGATTATCAATGTTCATCCCTCATAATCCAAAGAAGCTATTAGACGTTTTAAGAGACTCTGCAATAATCGTAGAAGGCAAGAAAGATAAGGAGGCATTAATTGGTTTTGGGATTTCCGATGTTTTAGATATTTCTGGGGAACCATTAGATGATTTTGTAAGAAAATTAGATAAAAACAAAAAATACGCCATTCTAACTGATTTTGATGATGAGGGAGAAGAAAAGAGGAAAATCATCTCTAAAATTTTAGAAAAAAATAAGTTTAAACTCGATAGAAAAGTGAGACATTTGGTAAAAAATTCTTTTGGTTTAACTAAAATCGAAGAATTAATAAAATTTTCAAGATTAAAGGAGGATGTTTATCATGGCAAAATTAGCACAATCAACTATAAAATACTTAATAGAAGCAGATTTTACCGCAAATGGTGTAGTAGAAAAACCAGACGTGATTGGAGCAATATTTGGTCAGACTGAAGGGCTTTTAGGTCAAGACCTTGATTTAAGAGAACTTCAGCGAACTGGGAGAATAGGTAGAATAGAAGTAAACTTAAAGGTGAATAAAGGTAAAACGGATGGAAAAATTCTCATTCCATCTAGTTTAGATGGTTCTGAGACATCGCTTATCGCAGCAGCTATAGAAACCATTGAAAGGATAGGTCCATGTGATTCTTACATAAAACTAAAGTCAGTCAAAGACGTACGTGCGTTAAAACGCGAATATGTTGTTGATAGGGCAAAAAGAATCTTATCAAAACTTGTAGAAGAAGAGATACCCATCACATCAGAATTGACAGAAAAAATAAAGGAGTCCGTGCGGATAGCAGAAATAACTGAATATAAAGGACTTCCCGCAGGAAGTGATGCTTTAAATTCAGATGAAATTATAATCGTGGAAGGCAGAGCGGATGTTTTGGCGTTACTGAAGCAAGGTATAAAGAATGTCATAGCTATTGAAGGAACTACTATTCCCGAGCCAGTCTTAGAGCTTACTAAACAAAAAACATCAACTGTTTTTTTGGATGGAGATAGAGGTGGCGACTTGATATTAAAAGAGATTTTAAATCTTACTAATGTCGACTATGTAGCGAGAGCCCCAAAAGGAAAAGAAGTTGAAGAATTAACTAAAAAAGAAATTTTCAAATCTCTGAGGGATAAAATTCCAATTGAACAGGTATCTAAGGAAATCAAAAGGGAACTTGGAGCAGAAACTAAAGCCAAAATAAAAGAGACTTTAGAAAAAATGGTTGGAACCCGGGCCGCATATATTTTTGATGAAAAAATGAAATTACAAGCAAAAATTCCATTAAATCAATTTAATGAAAAAAATGAACGATTAAAGAATGCAAAGATTATAGTTTTAGATGGATCTATAAATGATAGCATAGTTGCGGTCGCGGAAGCATCAAATGTAGAATTTTTGATTGGTAAAAAAACACAAAGAAATTATAAGACAAAGTTTTTAACCATTTATACAAAATCCGACCTTGTTTAGCTATTTTAACTTTGATGTATGTAAAGTTTCGTAGACAGGGCCACCTTTTGATAATGTGCTTTTCACTAGCGACACACCTTCAATATCAAATTTCCCCATTTTAATATTACGGTTTTTTTCAATGAAATCCTTAATTTTTTGTTTATCAAAAATTTTCTTTACTCTACATAGTGTTAGCTTTGTAGATTCGTAGTATTTTCCGTCTATTTTACAACCTATTTTTTTGATTAAATCAGCGAGTTTTTGACCGTTTAAGATATTGATACCTATTACCCGAATAAATTCTTCATTTGGTATTATTTTCAAAGTTTCTACTTTCACGTGAAATTTTTTCACGTTTTCGGTTATCGCATCAAAGTTTTCTATTAATTCATTTAATTTATTCCCAGTTATATTTCCTAAAAAAGTTATTGTAATATGGAGATTTTCTGGTTCAACAAATTTTGCTTTTAAGGGCAATTGTCTCATTTTTTCCTGAAATTTCACAATATTACCCCGAATATTATCAGGTACCCATACACATGTAAATAATCGTAACATATATTTCACTTTATTTTCACGAAACTTAAAGATTATTAATTTGATTCTACAAAAGTTTCATATAATTATTTATTTTTTCACATCCTAAAATGACGTGTTCGTGAAGAAAATGTTACCTAAATATGAAATTTATACAAGGTTTAATTGGTCTTCCAATCCCTTTACCTTGAAAATTTCACCCGAATTGATGGTTGGTTATTCTGAGCAAGTAGATTCTCTACTTTCTCATACACATAATTTACATAAATTTGCTCTTGTTATCGGACCAACAGGTTCTGGCAAAACAACTTTATTGATGTGGTTACGTTCCCAACTATTAGCATATAAAAAATTTTTACCGTATTATATTTCTAAACCACCAAAATCTTCTAAAAATTTAATTCTTTTGGTAAAAACAATATTGGGTTATAATTTTTTTGACAAAATTCGCTATAGAAGTCTCACTATTTTTGGTCTTCATGAGTACATTTATAGAAAACTCAAAGATAACCATCTCGTTTTGTTAATTGATGAAGCACACGAATCATCAATTTCAACTTTAGAATGGTTACGTACTATTGTCGATTCTATTCCAAATTTATCAGTTATTTTTGCTGGGCTTCCTATTTTTGAAAAAAAACTTGAAGCCAATCTACCCACCCTTTTTATGAGAATAACAACTAAGACTTACCTGAATTCATTAAATAGATCTGAAACAGAATCTTTGATTTTAAAAAGAATTGAAAGCGTGGATGGAGATGGGTTAAAACCATTTTCTCCTGAATCTATCGATAAAATTTATGAAATAACAGGCGGTTTCCCTCGAGAAATTATTAAAACTTGTGATAAGATAGTTTTTGAAGCTGCACGTAATAACATTTCCGTTATAAACCAAAGTTTTATCGATCTGATATTGAGACCTAAAGGTGAGATATATCTTGAGAAGGTAAAAATATCCTTAACCAAAAAACAAAGAAAAATTCTTTCTTTATTAAGTAAAACACCCGATCTTACTCCTTCAGAAATTGTTGAACATTTAGAATTTAAAGGATACAAAAATAGAAATAATGCTATTCGTTCAGTTAACAACATTTTAAGGAGGCTTCTTAGCGAGGGGATGATTCAACGCAAAAAAATTAAAAACAGTTATTTATATTCTCTTTCTGGTAAGGCCAAAACCATTTTTACAGAAGCTTAACTTTATGTTTTTAGAGTAATAAACAGTTAAAGTTAAATTCATTAAATCACTATATATTATTAAGAGGTGGAATCATGGTTGAAACCAGAGTAAGAGCAAAAGATATTGTCAAAAAATCAGTTATCAGTGAAGAAACTGGAAGGAAATTTGGTGTTGTTGGTAATGTTGATTTTATTACAGAGAGCGGTGAATTGTTAAATGTTATTATTGAAGAACCCACTAAACATTTAAAGGAGTTAAACTTAAAGGGAGATGAAAAGGGCAGATATTTAATTCCTTTCAGTGCTGTGAAATCAATCGGTGACTATGTAATAGTTAGTGAAAACGAATTGGTATGATTTTAACATCATTTATTATTATTAATTAAATTTATGTAATTAATTTAAGTGATAAAATACAATAACTATTTATGAAATTATTTTCTCGTTTTAAATCAATGTTTAAATCTGAAAAAAAGTTAGATACCGCTACAATTGAATCGATCCCTGTTTTTAAAACAGAAACACCCACTAAAATTATTGAAACAAGAATAAAACCTGTAAAAATTCCTACTATAGTAGATGTTGGCGAAAAACTAGGATTCATTTCAAGAGAAATTATAGAATTAAAAAATGAAATAGTAACGAAATCTTGGTTTAGATCAGAATATGAAGACACTGGAGATGAGGTAATCAACAGGCTTTTACGAATTGAAAATGCTTTGGTTTTGCTTCAAAAGAATATTAAACAACTAAATGAAGATTTAAGTAAATTTACTAAATATGAATTAACAGAAATGCCATACCGTGTTGATGTCGTTGGCATTCCCAATCAGATACTTGAAATTATTAAAAAAAGAGGTCGTGTGAGATATAAAGATTTGAATAAAAGTTTAAGTATATCTGATCCTACTTTATCAAAATATCTAAAAATTCTTACAAAAACAAATAAAATTAATAGAATAAAGTTTGGTAAAGCAGTCTATTATGAATTAATTACTGTCTAAATTATATCCATGTCACGTTAACTTCATTAGTTCTCCATTCTTTGATTATTTGAGACTTTTCAATACATGGAGCCTGTCCTGATTTACGTGCCAATAACGCATTCCAGGCTATCATTACACCATTATCTCCCGCAAATTTCTGAGGTGTTGTATAACATTTACCTTCACGTTCTTTACACATTATTTTCATCATTTCATGTAGTCTTTTCGACGCCGCAACACCACCTGTTATCAAAACCTCATTTTTGTTTGTATGAGCCATCGCTCTTTCCGTCACCTCTGTTAACATAGCAAAGACAGTTTCTTGAAAACTATAACTTATAATTTCTCTACTCGCTCCTTTATCGAACTTTTTAATACATTCTGTAACTATTCCCGAAAAAGACAAATCCATACCCTTAACAACATATGGTAAATCGACCCACTCACCATTTTTTGCTAATTCTTCTATTTTTGGTCCCCCAGGCATTTTTAAACCCATATGTCTCGCAAGTACGTCAAATGCATTTCCTATCGGAATATCTTCAGTTTCTCCAAAAATTCTATATTTTCCCTCAACAAATGCAATAATTTGAGTATTTCCGCCAGAACAGTAAACTACAACCGGATCATTACATTTTGTCATAAGTTTTCCGATTTCGATATGCGCGACACAATGATTTACGCCTACTAGGGGGTTTCTGTGTTTTAAACTAAGATAACGTGCCGTACTAGATCCAATTTGTAAACAATTTGGTAAACCAGGTCCTTGAGAAAAACCTATTATATCCAAATCACTTATTTTAATCTCTTTTAATACTTTTTTAATTATTTTTGATAAGTTATTTAAGTGGTATTGGGCTGCCTCTCTTGGTCGTATTCCGCTACCCAAAGGGGGTTTATATACTGATTTTTCATTTACCAATACCTTTCCGTCATCAGTTATTACACCAACTCCAAATGTATGCGCTGTACTTTCTATTCCCAAGGCCATCATTTTTATCACTCAACGTTTGTATACTTCTTTCAATAATTTATCTGACAACTTTACCTTTTCCATCAAATCATCGATTAACAACCCTTCTAGACCATGTTTAAGTCTTATTAATTTCAAAGGGAGACGAAAGCTTTCAAAATCACTACCCATTTTAACATCTAAAACTGGTTCTATTTTCTTTACAGCCCTTGAAACAGCCATTGGGCTGATTTTCAGCGTTCTTGATATTTCTCTTATACTTAATCTCGCTTCTGGTACTTTTGATAATTCTTTTATGAGTTTTAAAACCATTAAATTGTATTTATTCTGTTTTTTAGGAATTTTTTTTCGTTTCATGAACTCTCACGATATTATATTGTTACGACTGTAACAAATTACATATTTTATGAGAAATATTTTTGTATAACATAATATATCTATCTTCTCTACTAATTTTAATTCGATTTTATGAATGAAAAAATCATACAGGATGTATTAAAAATTTCTGGGTTTGAATCGCTTAACCCAATGCAAAAATTGGCAATAAATAAAGGTATGTTACAGGGAAAGAATCTTGTTGTTGCTGCTCCAACTGCATCTGGAAAAACTCTTCTTTGTGAGTTGGCTGCGTTTAATTTGTTTAACAACCGAGGAGGTAAGATGGTTTACATGGGACCTCTTGTGGCGTTGGTCTCGGAAAAATACTACAATTTTAGAAAAAAGTATACGAAGGAAGGAATAAGAATTGCGATGTCTGTTGGTGATTTAGATTCTTCTGACCCATGGCTAACAGATTATGATTGGATATTAACTTCAAATGAGAAAATGGATAGTCTGATAAGACATGGTGCTAATTGGATTAAAGACATAGGATTAATTGTTGTCGATGAGGTTCACTTACTTCAAGATACTTCACGTGGTCCTACTTTAGAAATCACATTAACTACACTCAGGGAGATGGTTCCAAATACCCAAATACTTGCTTTGTCCGCAACGATACACAATGCTGAAGAATTGGCAGAATGGTTGGGAGCTGAAGTAGTTGTTTCTGAGTATCGACCCGTGAAACTTTATGAAGGAATTTATTCAGATTCAAAAATTCAGTTTTATGACAAAGCAAGTTACAACTTGGATGAACATTCAACTCCAGAAGCTGTAATTTTAGATAACACTATAAAATTAGGAAAAAAAGCTTTATTTTTTGTATCTACAAGGAGAAATGCAGAATCTCTTGCGGAAAAATTATCTAAATTCAATCGGGTTCATTTGGGCAAGAATGATAGAATAGAACTAAGTAGGCTTTCTCAAGGCGTGATGGATGTTCTTGAGATACCGACTAGACAATGTAAACGCCTTGCTGCCTGTTTAAAGGGTGGAGTTTCATTCCATCACGCAGGTCTATTATACAAACAAAAAAAGATGATAGAAGATAATTTTAGGAATGGTTTAATAAAAGCAATAGTTGCAACTCCAACTCTTGCTTACGGAGTTAATTTACCAGCATTCAGGGTGATAATTCGTGATGCAAAACGCTATTATGCTGGTTATGGAATAAGATACATACCTGTCCTTGAATATAAACAGTTTTGTGGTAGAGCCGGTCGTCCTCAATACGATAAATTTGGCGAGTCAATACTCTTTTCAAAGTCAAAAGATGAAGCTGATGAATTGACAAACAGATACATTCTAGGAGAGACAGAAGACATAAACTCAAAGTTAGCTTTGGAACCAGTTTTAAGGATGCATACTCTAAGTTTGTTTGCTTCTGGGTTCGTAAGTACTGAAAAAACACTCATGAAATTCTTTGAAAAAACCTTCTATGTTCATCAATATGGTGATATCTCTGGAATAGATGACAGAATACAATCGATTTTAAAAATGCTATTCAAATTTAAATTTTTGGTGGGTGATGGTAAAAAAATAAAACCAACAAGAATAGGGAAAAGAGTATCAGAACTCTACGTCGACCCGTTAACTGCATATTACTTTATCAAATGTCTTAACAAGGCAACGAAGATTAAAACACGACCACTTAGTTATCTACATATGATTTCAAACACTTTAGAGATGAGACCTCTTTTGTCTATAGGTAGTAAAGAATTTGAGGAAATTAACAACAAAATTGCTAGGTCAGTGTTCTTACAAAATACACCCAAAGAGTGGGACATAGAGTTTGATGAATTTCTAAAAAGTGTTAAGACAGCTTCTATGTTTGAGGGATGGACAAATGAAATGACTGAAGATCAAATACTTTCGAAATTTAGAGTTACTCCTGGTGAACTAAGAACGAGGTTGAATAATGCCGATTGGCTTTTATATGCTGCACAAGAATTAGCTTTGCTGCTCAAATTCAAGAAACTTTTAGCAAATTTAAGAAAAGTCAGAGTAAGAGTTAAATATGGTGTGAAGGAAGAATTAATACCTCTTGTAAGATTAGAACAGATAGGACGTGTGCGAGCCAGGAAATTATACAATAGTGGATTGAAGACTATATCGCATTTAAAAAAAGTACCTATAACAACACTTGAAAGAATTGTCGGGCCAAAAATAGCAATGATAGTAAAAAAGCAATTAGGAGAGAAAGTTAAAAAAATAAAAGAAGAAAAACAAGAAACTTTATCTAGCTTGGGGAAGTAGTCTAGTTTGGTCTAGGATCCGAGCTTACACAAGGCCCAACGGGTTGCATAAGAAAAAGTTCGAGACCCGGGTTCAAATCCCGGCTTCCCCACTAACTTTTCATTTTATTTCTGAAACTAATTCTAATACATCTTTCTTATAATTGTCGTATGCTTTCTGGACCAAAATTCCAATAACAATTCCGATTAATAAACCAATCATCACATCTTCTAACCTATGTACACCTAATATTATTCTAGAGAGAGCAACAAAACCACTGAGAATATACAGAAGAAATGCTAGACGTTTGTCTTTATAGTAAAGTGACAAAGTGGTAACGGCGGCAAATATAACTGTTGCATGCCCACTTGGAAAAGAATATGTTGTAGGACAAAAAGATAGTCCTAAACACGGCCTAGGTATTTTAAATATTTCTTTCAACCCGCCGGTTACCATCCAACTCATAACCACTGCAGGTAATACTAAAAAAACGAACCAAGCAATATGTTTTTTTCCTCTTTTTGGAATTGTAAAGAGAAAGAGTGTAGAGGTTAAGGCTGCACCAACCCAGAACTGAACATCACCAAATATCGACAATACTTCCCAAATTATCATACTATATCCCATATTAATCATAAGAATTTTTTGATTAATCTTATTATTGCAACGGCTGAAAAAGGAACAGTTAAATTGTCGATTGCTTCATTTGAAAGAGATTCTATAAAAGGTGTAACTAAACTAATTATGAATGAAATAAAAACATCTTGAATGAGTAGAATTGAACCCAAAAATATAACAAAAAACATACTCAAAAATCCCTCCCAACTTTTCTTTTTATTGTAGAAAATTTTTTTCTTTCCATATTTTTTACCGATTAAACCAGCTACTCCATCACCTAACCCTAAAGCAACTATCCCAACATAAGCTTGAGTTTTGTTAAAAAATATTAACAAGACCAAGATTGAAGTTGCAAAAACTAAAGGTGAATAGACAAAGATTCTTTTCTCAAAACTATAAGAACAATATTCTGTAACATCTGAAATTAGAGGTACACGAATTTTCTTGTTAACTCTTAAAAACTCCGAAATAGAATAAATTACAATCACAAAAAACAAAGAATAGATTGTAATTTCATGGTCAATATAATAATCGAAAAATATTAAGAGGACAGAAGATAAATGGATAGTTTTTCTCAGAATTTCTTTTTTCGTTAACATCATTTTCCCTGTAAAAATCAGTTAAATCTCAAAGATAATTTTTAATTCTGCATCCTTGTTCTTAATTTTCTCTTTCAATTCTTTTTTTAAATCGTTGGCAGATTTATCGGACAAAATTGCCACTGTTCTATCATCTATCGAATCAGTTTTGTCGATAACAATGGTTTTTTCATCACTCAATTTTAGAACAGGAGAGCCATGAGCAATCACAACATCATTTATATCATTTACACATATAGTTATTTTCAACTCAGCACCAAATTTGAGGTAATTCTTTAATTTCTCACTTAAATTTTCACAAGATTTGTTTGCCCTCACACCTATGATAGCATCTTTCTCATTAATAGGTTCATGTTCTTTAGTGATTACTATTCTCGTTTCACTTTTGGCAGTTATTTTTGGATGACCCCATGCGATTATTTCATCTCTTATAGGTTTCCTTTTCTTTAACAATTCTTCCGCCTTTTTTGTCGGCGTATAAGCTCCACCTATATACTCTATGAGACCCCTTGCCTGTAATTCTGCGAGAGTGAATTGAAGCATTTCTGGCGTTAATTTATTTCTTATATCTTCAGGTATTACTTCTAAATCTTTCCCATTACTCAAATATTCCAGAACCAACCTTTCCTCTGTAGATAATTTCATATATTCACTAATTTCTTTAAAGTTTAATTAAATTTAAGTTTTCATTTAATAATATTCATATTATATTAAGTGAGCAATATGATGATAGTTAAGAAAGACGGCTCAACGGAGGAATTTGATAAAGAGAAGATAAAAAGATCTTGTCTCAATGCTGGAGTCGCTCCAGATGTTGCTGATAATGTAGCAAATGAGGTTGCAAATCTAGTTTATGAAGAAATGACGACAGAAGAAATAAGAGTTCTAGTTCTCTCGAGATTAAGGAAGGTGGATGGAGCCTGCGTCGACAAATGGTTGGATTACGAGAAAAACAAATAACTAATATTTTCTAGCAAAAGTTAGCCAACCAGTATGCATCACACCAGATACTTCTGGTAGAGTATGCCTCCCTACTCTCCATTCCCTAACTATATTCTCAACAGTTTTTACTTGAGTGAATTTTAATTTTTCTATTTCATTTCTTACAGAGATAACTTGTTCAATGTAAGGAGAGTAAACAACCAACCAACCACCAGGTTTCAAAACTTGAAACGCATTTTTTACAACTTTTTCAGCACCTTTCATATCTAAAGTAATAAGATCAACGTTCCTTTCCCCAATACCTTCGAGAATGTCTTTTTCCTTTACAACCATGTTTTTCAAACCTGATAATTTCACATTCTTTCTTACAACTTTGGCAAAATCAGATCTTATTTCATAAGTCACAATTTTCCCTTTTCTACAATAGTATGCTAAGAAGATGCAAAGAAAGCCTGAACCAGACCCCGCATCAACTATCAGACTGTCTGGTGAGATACCAGTATACCCTAATATCAACGATGCATCTTTTGGTGTAACTATTTGGGGTAATCTTTTCAATCTATTTAATAAATCTATTAAATTTACCTTTTTTTTCATCCACTCACAAATTACATCGATCTCAAGGTTTTTATTCTCTCTTCTAATGGTGGATGAGTTGCATACAAAGAATCTAGGGGACTTTTGTTTGGATCAGTAAAGAATAGATGAGAGACGGCTTCACTAACTTTAAATTTACCTTGATTAATCTTCATGATTTTTTCTAGAGCAGAAGCCAAACCTTCAGGATATCTTGTTAATTGAACTGAACTAGCATCTGCTAAAAATTCTCTTCTTCTGGATATAGCGAATTGAACCAATCTAACGATTATCGGAGCGAATATAGCCAAGACAAAACCAACTAATATCAACAGACCAAATCCTCCCTTATTTTCTCTATCTCTTCTTCTATTCCCATACCAAAAAGTTCTGCGTAGTAGATCACTCAGTATTGCGATCAACCCAACTAAAACAGCAACAAAAGTTGCAAAACGGATATCATAATTCCTTATGTGTGAGAGTTCATGTCCTATTACACCTTCAATCTCATCTCTTTTCAAGTTTTTCAATAAACCCGTCGTTACAGCAATTGAGCTGTGTTGTGGGTCTCGACCAGTGGCATAAGCATTAATTTCATCACTCTCTATAACATATATCTTTGGTTTTGGAATACCAGCGGCTATACTCAAACCTTCAACAACATTCACAAGGTGTACATACCTTCTATCACCTTCTTTTATGGGTTTTGCTTTTGTTACAGCAAGAACAACTCTATCACCGTACATGAAAGAGCCCCATGTATAAACAATCATTATTATTCCTGCAAAAATGAGGAATATTAAGGATAATTCAGGTGCAAATATCTGACTTATTACGTAAACTAAACCAATCAAAAAAGAAAAAATTATAACACCAAGTAATACAGAGTCTCTTTTGTTTTTTGCAATTTGATCGTGAAAACTTATCTTTTTCATCTAAAATTTCACTTTTACTGGTTTTCTCTCTTTTTCTTCAATCTCAAAGAATTCTCTCTTCTTAGTCTTACCTGTTAATCCTGCAAACCACATTCCTGGTATTGTTGTTATCATGTTGTTAAACATTAAGACAGAGTCGTTATAGAATTGACGAGCATAAGCAACCTTATTTTCAATACCTTCCAATTGTTCTTGTAATAGTTTGAAGTTTTCACTAGCTCTCAATTTTGGGTAGTTTTCTGCTATAGCAAAAATCGTTTTTAACGCTTTAGTCAACTCTCCTTCTGCCTTTGCCTTAGCTCTGATATTAGTTGCTTTCATCATATTTTCTCTCGCCTTTGTTACCATTCTGATAGCATTCTTTTCATGTTTCATATAACCTTTAACAGTCTCAACTAAATTTGGTACTAGATCAGCTCTTTTTTTCAATTGAACATCTATCTGTGACCATGCGTTATCAATCCTGTTTGACAATACTGTTATTCTATTCCAATAGTATACAACAATAAAAACTACAATTACCACGAACCCCAAAACAATAAAAGGCCAAACCAACAACATCACCCCAACTACTTTTATAAAATCTTTAGTTTAAGAACTTAATTTAAATGCTTTTATTTAAACAAAACTAAATTTTTTGAATAATTGATTCGAAAAACTACATTTTTCTACCGAAAAGAGTTTATAAACAGGGTTTCAACAATCAATCAGAGTGCGTGCCCTCGAAGTTCTAAAGCGACCCCAGAAATGGGGTCAAGGCACTCTTTAAAACTTAATCAAAAGCTATATCAAAGTTTAACTTGAAATTATTATGTAATCAAAATGAGAATTAAAACAACAATACTTAAAAGAAGCATAACAACTTCAAAATCAAAAAAGAAAGTAATAAGAGCTTTGAAGAGTGTAGGTATTACTGATTATTCTTTAAAGCAAATATCAAAAGGTAAAATAAGAATAACTTTGAAATCTAATCTTGAGACATGCAGGAGAATTCTTCAAATATTGGGAGAATAGTTTATTTTTTCTTTAACTTTAAAATAACAATGATAAAAAGTATGTAGGCCAATCCAGTCATAAATGTTAATAAATTGAACTTTAAGGTTATATCTTGAATATCTTCGGTTTCGATGACTATAGCGAACCAAACACTGAGAAATAGCAATGCTATGCCAATTAAACCCAATATAATGAGCATCGTATCGAGAAATTTCATGATTATTCCTTACCCTTTCGTCTGAGTATTCTACTTATGCCAAATCTACTCTTCTTCCCACTTTTTAACTCTTCCCTACATCGCTTACATAAAGGGGCTCTAAACCCCAACCAAGTCACTCTGATTAACCTACCTACTTCCTTGATAGGTTTACCACACTTAGAACATTTCTTTTGCATCAATTTACTTATAGTATTCCATTCAAAAATATTTGTTTCCTCCTTGAGTTACTACTAACAACTTATAAATTTTCATATACGAATGAATATTGAATGAAAGTCTATATAATCCACAGCCTAATCGGTATCTTTGTTTTTGATGTGAATGGTAAATCGGTAGATAAAATTCTCTATCCTAAACCACCAGAAAAAGTTCTCCAAAAGATTACTGGTCTAGAATTAACAATGGAAGAGAAAAAGCTCATTGAAAAATTAAAGAAAAAAGGATTTACACAATTTATTTCTTCAAAAAGGAGCAAAGCCTATACATTTGAACCAGATAATTTTGGTGAAAAAATATTCAGAAAAAAAATTAGGTCAATAATAAAGAATTTACAGATTTCTGAAATCGAATTAAATCATTTATTGACAATGGCGGGTGTAGAATTTTCCAAACAAAGAATAAGGGAAACTGTTAAGAAAGATAAGATAGTGATGCAAGTAATCGATGCAATAGACGAGATAGATAAATCACTGAATATTTTTATCGCTAGATTGAGAGAATGGTATGGATTGCACTTTCCAGAAATGGAAAGAAAAATTGAAAATCATGAGAGATTCGCAAAACTCATTTCTGAGTATGGTTTGAGAGACAACATTAAAGAGAAGGAATTCGTAGAATTGACAAAGGAGAGTATGGGTATCGACCTATCTGAAAAAGACGAGCAAATCCTTAAAGAATACGCAACTAAGATAAGAGAATTGTACAAACTTCGGAAACAGATGGAGAAATACGTAGATCATATTTTGAAAGAAGTCGCACCCAATCTGAGAGAATTGGCAGGTCCATTGATTGCAGCGAGACTTATAGCTATGGTCGGGGGACTAGACAAGTTAGCAAAAAAACCATCTTCTACAATCCAGTTGTTAGGCGCAGAAAAAGCATTATTCAGATTTCTTAGGGGCCGTGGGAAAAGCCCGAAGTTTGGTTTGCTCTTCACTCATCCTCTCATTCAAGATACACCTCTAGATAAAAAAGGTAAAGTAGCGAGAGTTTTGGCGTCCAAACTTAGCATTGCGGTAAAGATTGATTTTTATGGTCATAAGGAAAAATCGAAAAATTTGAAAGAAGAGTTGGAAAAGAGAATCGAGAAGATAAGGGCGGAGTAAATGATAAAAATAAAATCACATCAAAATTTTGAAAATGTATTTTGGGTCAATGGTAAGCTTTGCACTAAGAATTTAGTTCCTGGCGAGCAGGTATATGATGAGAGACTGATAAAAACGGGACAAGGTGAATTCAGGGAATGGGATGCTCACAGAAGCAAACCATCCGCAGCGATCTATAAAAATTTACATCACTTTCCCTTGAAAAAAGAAATGAAAGTTCTTTATTTGGGCGTAGCTTCAGGGACAACATGTTCTCATTTTTCTGATATAGTTGGTAAAGAAGGAATAATCTATGGTATAGAGATTTCTGATAGAGTTTTGAGGGAGTTAATTCCAGTTGCAGAAAGAAGAAAGAATATAGTACCATTATTATTGGATGCGAGAAAACCTGAAGAATATCCTTGGATAGAAGAAGTTGATCTTCTCTATGCTGACATTGCTCTTAAGGATCAATCAGAAATCCTAGTTAGAAATGCAAAGATGTTTTTAAAACCACAAGGATTTGGAATGATAGCCATAAAATCCAGGAGTATAGACGTCACAGAAAAACCAGAAATAGTATATAAAAAACAGAGAAGAATACTAGAGAAGTTTTTCCATGTAACAGATTTTGTTAAATTGGATCCCTATGAAAGAGACCATGGTTTCTTCGTATTAAAAAGAAAGGATTAGGTTATTGGTTTAAACCAACCAACTATGACATTGTTTTTTATTAGGTTTACTCTCCACTTCAATATCTTTCTATCTTCGACTAAATCTATCTCTATTTTTCTGATAACCTTCATAATACCACTATTTTATTATCCCTAACTTCATCGGGCGAGTATCATGGTCTTCTGTAAATTCCCAGAGTTTTTTCAAATTCTTTATATCATTGTATTCTATGATTGTCATGCTTTCTTGACAACTCTTACAAAAAACTCTCCATTCCCCGAACCCGTCTAAGAATCTTATTATTCTTGGTGAATTGCATTTTATACAATGCATAGTATCACAACATTAAAATATCAAATTAAATAGTAGTCTCTTTCGAAGGGGTAGAGTTGTGATGAACAAATTGAATAAGCCATAAAATGCTTTTATTCATTTAATAGAGTTCAAAAATTCTTCTTCAAAGTCGATAGCATCGTTTAAATCTAGAATGACACCAATAGCGGATTTATGACCACCACCCTTCAAATTTGGCATCTTTTTTTTAATACTTTCTATGATAGAAACTAAGTTTTCATCCCTTCTTGCTTGCTCCAACCTGATACTGATTTTCGTTTTTCTCTTCCCATATTCCTTGTTTATCACATAAGCTATCCACGCTGGATACTTCTGCCTGATTTTATCTGATATGAAAGAAGTCAATCCTCTTATTTTCATTCTTTTTTGCTCGTAAATGATGACTTTCTGTTTTTTGAAGAATCTTCCATTCCTTTCGACATCTCTCAAAATATTCTGAGTTTCATAAGTTAATTTTTCATAGAACCTTCTTAACGCGAGTGAATGTTGAGTCAAACCATTTATCAACTTATCCGGTCTATCCTTACATTCTATCAAAGCCCAAACAGCCGTCTTGGCACCTTCAATTCCTTTTATCATCCTTCCAGATCTTACCATATCTCCAAGTTCTCCAAAGAGTGATTTTTCTACACTTCTTTGTTCAATCCTTTTTACTTTCAACAATCCTGGAGACTCTTTTTTTGTTTCTTCAAACACATTCTTGCACAAATCTACACGATGGTCTTCAGTTATTCCGATTCCAGCTATCCAAGCAACTTTTTCTGATGGAATCAAATCCTTCAAGAGTTTGAATACAATGTAAGATGTGGGTGGTACCCTTTCATCATTTTTTTCATAAATCCGCGGGTTCAGATAAGGCATATCCTCCCTACTTTTTACGTTAAAAAAGATATGATGATCCAAGACAAAACCCCTGAAAATATCTAACCTTTCAGGGTCTACAGTCATATCAAATACAAAAACATGATCAGGGTTTATCGTCTTAATTCTATTAAATAATCCTTTGTTAATTTTCTCTATTCCACTCACCGGAAATAGCATGGGATAATCTCCAATCAAATCATGAATGAGAATAGAGAATAAAGCAGCAGAACAACAGCCATCACTATCATCATGATGGACTATGCATATCTTATCAGAAGTTTTGATCTTCTTTATGATTTCTTTAGAAACATTAAGTAAATCATTTAGATTTCTCAGTCTTTTCACCTAACCTCTTCAAATCTTCTTCTGTAAGAAAGATGATTTGTTCATCTATTTTTTTCTTACCTTGATGATAATACTCTACTACAGAAACCAGTGAATCAAGATGATGAAAAATTACAGCCTCAAAAGATCGAGGTGGAGTCGGCCCTGATTCCCCAAAATGTGATGCGACAATATGAATAACCTCTTCAGGAAAATTACGTGAATATAATTCAGCCACAGCAAGCATCGAATGGTCTAACATAATACCGGTTGGTTCTAGTTCCCCACTCTTATTCTTTTTATATTCGAAAACCTTCATGAGATCGTGAAGAATGGATGCTGCTATCAAATGATCCTTGTTCATTTTTAATCCATAGTTTTTCTTGAAACAATCAGCAGTTTTTACACACAAATCTGTTAAAGCAATCGTATGACTAAGCAAGTTCCTCTCAACAGGCCCTAATCCAGATGTTGGAATAACGAACAAACTACCAGCATCCTTCAATTTTTCCTTAGGGTATTTTTGAAAGTATTTATTCGATAGTCTTAAGTCTTTCAAAAAGCCTTTAACTTTATCTCTCAAGGCTTTATTTTCAATTTTTTCAGTCAATTCAAATAATTCTTTCATTCTATCTAACCAAATAGACTTGCGAGCCCTGTAGCCGCTTCTTCAACTTTTTTCTCCTTTTCCTCAGGTTTTTCCTCTTCCTTCTTCTCAACTTTTTCTTCCTTCGGTTGTGGAACAGCCGCAACTGGAACCGCTGTTTGTTTCATAACTTCATCGATTTTAACTCCTTCCAATGCACTAACTAACGCTTTTACTTTCGCTTCGTCAACTTTTGCTCCTGTTGCCTCTAGAACTTTCTTAACATTTCCTTCATTCACTTTCTTTCCTACTGAATGTAATAAAAGGGCCGTGTAAACGTATTCCAATCTATACACCTCCTAAATCTTCAATATCCCGCTCAACGCTTGTGCTTGAGCATTCGCTTTTTTTATTATCACCTCAACTATTCCCTTATCCAAGATGTTAGTATTAATACCTAAATTCATTCCTTCTTGATATGCCTTTTGTAATAACATTTTTATAGATTCTTTGTTGAAGTAACAAACATTAATACAAAGGTTTAGAGCCTGATTATAGGCGTTCTTTATATTCCGGATGAATTCTTTTTCATCGATATCAAGTACATCCTTTCCATAGACAATCCCATCTTCCCAAACACATAGGAGATTAATTCTTATTTCCATCGGTTGAACATCTAATTTTTTCAGAACATTCGCAAGTTGGTCTGTGATCAATTCACCATTCTTTACTACAACAGTATCTTCTCTTACATGAATTTTCCCTTCTTTGACCATCGCGGGTATCTTAACTCTTTGTAATTCTCCTATCGCAGGCCCGGCCATCAGTTTAGTTGGTCCAGCTTTAACTATGATATCATTAGGTGCTATATCGTTGGTTTTAGCATAACCCCATGATTTACCCACCTTTAACATCTTGTAAATTTTGAAGGGACCCAAATCAGTAAATATTAAAGCAGGTTCTTTGGGTTCGAATTCAAGAATTTTCTGGATGTTTTCTTTATCTTTTATACTATCAAGAACACGTTTAATGAGTCTTTTTTTACACATCTTTATCAAGGCATTATCCCTCATACTCTTTCTAATAGCTTGCAATTGTCTAGAAGGCATTTTATACAAATCCATTAGTCCAATCACTGTATATTTCTTGATCAGTTCTTTTATCTTCTCCATTTCTTTCTTTTTTTCTTCACTTACCATTTATTTTACCTCGATTTTGACTGGATGACTCATGGTCAATTTCAAACAAACGTCCTTTATGTTATTTTTTCCTCTCGGAAGTCTCTTCTTCAGATAATTTAGGAGTTCTTTTATGTTTTCTTCAACATCCTTGTCATCCATATTTTCAGAGCCGACGATCGTGTGGATGAGGGGTTGCTTATCGACAAATATTTTTACACCTTTACTAGAGTCTTTTATCGTTTTTTCAACATCACCGACCAAAGGTTTCGGCATCAATCCTCTGGGAGCCAAAAACTTACCTAAGTGTTTACCCACGATGGGCATGAGTTTGGGTTCTGCGAAGAAAAATTGTGTTTCGTTGATCAGTTCACTCAATCTCTTTTTATTTGTACTCAATCCCTCTATTTCTGATTCCTTTATTATCTTACACCCCTCTATTTTGGCGGTCGAATCAGAAAATAGGGTTATTGATGACTCTTTACCAGTTCCTTTAGGTAGAATGAAAATCTCGTTTATTTTATTTTCCGATTTTTTAAGGTCAATGTCTTTCAAGTTTATGATGAGGTCATATCTCTGAGTGAAGTTTCTTTTTTTTGACTTTTCTTTCAATTCTTTTATTTTTTCTAGGATTGTCATTTTTTCCCTCCTGTCGATGCAGTGTTCACGGGATAAACTATGTTATGCCTCAACACTTAAAAACTTTACGTTTTTTGCAGTAGATGGAAATTTAAAATAAATACCTCCTTCTAAAAAGGTCCAATCTCAATATTTTATATGTCGAATCCATTAATGGCGTTTATTATGATAGAATATTCTTCAGGGGTGCAACCACGTGTATACTTGTTAAGTTTATTACAAACTTCGTAACACCGCTTAGAGTTTCCATCTTGACACAATGTCCTTCTATGAATTGTTTCAAGTTTTTTTGTTTCGATCTTCTTGCAGGAAAGGCTAAGTGCTCCCTCTCTTAATTTGTTTGGTGTGGAAAACGATGCATAAAAATATGGACAAAAGTTCGCCTCCACTTCTAAGTCAACAATCTGATAATTTAGATCCTTTAATTCCATGATTTTAGATTTTGCCTCGGATAGATCCACCCTAGCTTCAGTAACTTCTGGAAACTCCAGATAGTATTTTCCCCATATTTCTGTGACTTTCATGGGAGGAAAACCACCGAACGAAAACAACTCATTCTCATCTCTCTTAATCTTGTATGCAAATGGAGGACGATAGCCAAAAGTTAGGAAGACTTTCTCGTTGGGTGTGAACATTTTTTCTAATAGCCTTACAAATTTCATGAATTTCGAGTAACCTGTGGGTCTGAAGTGCTTGATGCCAATCAAACTCTTATCAACTTGAGTTTTTGAACTTTTGGGTTCTATGTCCATGTTTTTCGTGAGGTTTTTTAATTTTAAATACTTAAAATATTATCTGATTTTCTTATTTCCAATACTTCTTCACCATCCTATAACAGTTGTAGAAGAGTGTACATACAATAAACATTAAGTAAAAAGAACTTAGATAAATAAAAACAAAATCCTAATAAACCTTCCCATAATAGTTATTGTTTCATCCAAGTAGATTTCTGGGAATTCTGGTTTTATTGAATAGAGCAACGCAAAAATTACTAACATTGCTAACAAAAGTATGAATTTTAAAAGTCGTTTACTGAGTTTTTTCATAATATATTTTTCAGCGCGAATATATTTATTCCAAGAAACGAAATTAAAATTGTGGTGTAATGAAAAAGGCTTTGTCTCCTCTCTTGGCCACGGTAATGTTGATAGCATTAACTTTATCAGTAGTTGGTTTATTGGGCAGCTGGTTCGTTTCTATGAGTAGATCACAGATGGAGGAGATTGAAGAGAGGGGAGAAACACAAATAGAATGTACTAACGCTCTATTGGATATAGTGCAGGTTATCTGCTCCAATTCAACTGAAAAACTAAAAATAGCAATAAACAACATAGGCCAAATAGACCTTTACGATTTTTCAACTTTTGTCGAGGTTAATAACACTTTTTATCAGAATAGCACTGGTGGTCCCAACACAACAGATGTGTTGAGTCCTGGAGAACAAGCGATCTTGGTTTACCATTGTGATAACAACTTATACTGTTCTGGCGGTGCAATTGTTGGAAAGGTTAGGGTAAGTCCAGGCAACTGTCCACAGGTTTATGTAGAAGAAAATGTAGGAGTAACTTGTGGCTAATTTTTTTTAATCTCATCCCTTAATTTTAATACTGCCTCACCAACAAGTTTAAACTTCTCGTTGAGTTTATTATCCATTTCCAAGACTTTTCTCACTACATCTCTATATTTTATTTCTCTATCTTTTTTATACCCACCCAATTCGTCTTCAAGACTAAAAATTTTCGAATAGAAACCTATCTGTTCCTTTCTGATCTTTTTAATTTCTTCTTCTATTGGCTTAAAGTCAAGGTTCTTTAACATAACCTCAAGTCTTTTGATGAGCTTTTTTTGGGACATCTGAGAGTACATACTAATTCCTGTTAAAATAGAGAGAATGAGAAACAAACTTATGTTAGAAATTGTGAGGTTGTTTAAAGTGGTTACTAAAAGAATTATCGACAAAATCCAGATTGACCAAAAAATTATGTTTAATATTTTCATGTCAATACTTGTTCTTAATAATGAAGAAAAAACTTAAGTAGTTGAATTCTAGGGCTAATCAAGTTTATTATCGTATTTCCCTTCATCAATCTCTTTCAGGATTTCCTTGGGTGGTTTTCCCTCTATTGTTAGAGGCATACTCACAACTGATGCCACGATCTCTTTCAAAGCCTTCTTCATGTCTTTTGCGAGTAAATTCTCTCTTTTCATCTTAGTTATTTTTATACACTGATCTATTGTTAAATCCCCAACGATCACTCTCTCTTTGGGTTTTTCTTTCTCCTCTTTCTTCTCTTCCTCTTCAGTTTCAGTAACTTCTTCCTCTGTCTTTTCCTCCCTTTTTTTTTCTTGGTCACTCTTCTCCTTTTTCTCTCTCTCTCCCTCTTTCTTTTCTTCCTTACCTTCCTTTTCTTTTTTTTCTGTTTCAGTAACCTCTTCCTCCATCTTTTCAGGAGCAATTTTTTTCAAGCCTAACTCCTTTCTTATCAGAGAAGAAACTGGAGGCGTCCCTATCTCAATTTCATATCCCTTTGTCACATCATCGATTATGATTTTGATCGGGACTTTCATACCTTCGTAACCCTTAGTTTTCTCATTAATATCTTGTATGACCTTCCCGATGTTAACCTTGAATACTGCCAGTTGTGGTCCGAGCGGAGGGGCTGGTGTCGCTTTACCACCATCGATTAAAGCTTCAACAGTTGACTTTGCCATTCAATCACGCTTCTTGATAACTTTAACTAAACCTGCATTAACCGTAACAGGAATAGGAACTGTTATTTCAATCAACTCTATAGTAACTTCACCCTTGATACTATCATACCTTGTAACCTTCCCCTTTTCTCCTTTGAAAGGTCCACCAATGACCTCTACTATATCACCCTCATTCACTTTAATCTCAACTTTTCTAGGTTCCAGGAATCTCTTTATTTCTGAGATCGAGACTGGTTTTCTAAGAATACCCCTAGCATGTGGTATCTCTCTTATCATCTCTTCGATATCTTTCAATTCACCCTCCACAAAAATATATCCCTTTATCTCTTCTGGGTGTACTATGGCCTTCACGTTTAAACCTAGAGCCTTGACTTTACCCGCCATAGCTTCAAGAACTACATTTTCTCTTCCTATTATTGTTTTAATCGCATATATCACTACAAACCCCCACCAAAAACAGAAATTAGGTATAGTATGAAACCGATTAAACCCATGATTATAAAACCATAACCGCATATACGTGCAGTTTCTTTTAATTCTTTTTTGTCTGGTTTACGCGCTAATATCAAAATACGTTTATACCTACTCAAAGTTTCTTTTATGTTTATTCTCATCAAATCACTCATAGAATTTATTGTCCATCCTAATATAATTAACTTCCAGATAAAAGAATTTATTCCCTAGACGAACTCGATACCAAGCTCATCTTCAATTACTTTCTTCTTCGGTTTTAACAACATTTTTTCAGGGATCAATTCTTCCGTTTCTTTAACCCCTGTGACTATGACCAATGTTCTTATCGTGTCATGCAATTCCTTTTCAACCTGTGCACCCCAGATGATTTTTGCATCCGGTGATAATCTGCTTGAAACCGATTCAACGATTTCTTGCGCTTCCTTTATCGTTATGTCTGGACCACCAGTCACATTAATCAAAGCTCCTGTTGCCCCGTCAATATCCAAAGATAATAGTGGATTTGTTAATGCCTTCTCTACTGCTTCCATAGCTCTATTCTCTGTATCTGATTCTCCCATGCCTATCATTGCTAATCCACCACCAGACATTACTGACCTTACATCAGCAAGGTCAAGATTGATGAGACCTGGTTTTGTTATCAACTCAGTTATTCCTTTCACTGAATTAACCAAAATCTCATCCGCGACTTTGAACGCAGTAGCCAGGCTAACGTCAGGAACTATTTCCAATAATTTATCATTAGGAATTGTTATGATCGTATCAACTACTCTTCTAAGGTTCTCTAAACCTTCTTGAGCATTTGCCATTCTTTGTTGTCCTTCCATCGCGAACGGTAGGGTACATACTGCTAACGTCAAAGCACCCAGTTTCTTCGCAATTTCCGCGACTACAGGACAAGAACCAGTTCCTGTTCCACCACCCAATCCGCAAGTGATGAAAACCAAATCAGAACCTTCCAATACACTTTGAATATCATCCTTACTTTCCTTTGCTGATTCCATACCTATTTTAGGGTCACCACCTGCACCCAATCCACCTGTGATCTCCTTTCCTATGAGAACTTTTGTATCAGCATCAGAATAGAGTAAATCTTGAGCATCAGTATTTACAGCGATAGTTTCAGCCCCAATAATACCAACTTCCATCATTCTAGTGATGGTATTGTTTCCAGCACCACCTGAACCAACAACTTTTATACGTGCTGGCCTTCCTTCAAGAATCTTTCTTAGTTCTTCATCGATTGCATGTATTTTTTCACGTGGCCCTTCAATAATAGGCTGTACTGTCATACCATTCCTCCGTCATTATCATTCAGTTATTAAAACTATTAATTTCTAAGAACAGTTAAACTTAAATCCTTATTGTGTAAATTCGTCGACAAACCGGATTAACTTTATATTTTTTACCCATTTCATGATGGTGTCTGCAACAGTCTTCTTAACTCTTCTCGGTAAATCTCTCTTAATTTTTATTTCTGCAGTATTTTCAGCTATAGATACCTCAACATCTTTATCCTTACTTTTTAAGAAAAACTCTATTATCCCCTTAACTTTGTCAACACTCTTTGTTATTTTTTCTTTTATTTCGATCTTATATTCTAAAGTCTTTCCTGATAGAGGATGATTAAAATCGACTCTTACTCTACCTCCAGAAACAGAAAGAACACGACCAGTCAAGTTGCTTACAGTTACTGGCATACCAGGGAAGGGATCCATGTTCTGTTTCTTGAATTCTGAGAGTGGAATTAGTTTTATCAACTTTGGGCTTCTCTCTCCAAACGCGTCCTCAGGTTCTACTTTTACACTCTTTTTCTCCCCAACATTCATTTCCCTCAATGCTTTATCCAACCCTTTTACGGTAAAATTTCCACCGACTATGATCGGTACAGAACCATACTGAAAATTCGGATTAAAAATACCTTCCTTTTTTGCCACATCTTCTCTCGTCAGATCGAATATTTCTTTAGATTCAGCTATTCTCCCGACATAATCAATTCTTATGAACTCTCCTTCTTTCATGAAACCACGAATACAAAAATTTAGAAGAATAGATTTAAAAAGGGTTTTCTATCTAAGATAAAACTGTTACTACCATCAAGTATTTATCCTTTAACTCAAAACAAAATTGGTAGGTGGTATAATGCTGTTTGGTGAAGAAGCTGATTGGAAAGAACTTCTATCTGCAAGTGCGCAAGCCGAACTAGCTGAACTTATCGAGAAGGCAAAAACACATAGGTCAGCATACATGCAGGCTGACGATGTAAAAGTAGCACAGTTATGGGCAGCATTGACAGAACTTTCTTTACAGATGAAAAAGATTGAAGGAAAATTGTCTAGAATGGAAATTATATCAAGGGCTTTCAGAAATTTAGGTGAGACTGCAAAGAAAGAAGCAATAAAAGAAAGGGTAAGCGACATATTCAAACCAAAAACAGGTACAGAGAAGGAAGAAGTTGACAAAATAGTGGATGCGTTGATGGAGTTTTAACCTTTCCATTTTTACTCAGTTTTAACTAGAGAATCGTGTGAAAATTTTAGTTAATAGAGGGATTTATTTATTCTCTTGACATTCTTTACAAGCACCATTTCTTGGATTGATACATTCAATACAAACTCTTTTTCCACAGTATACACATATCATTAATGCTCTGCTGATTTTGTTACAAACTTGACAAGTTCCTACTAAAGGCATTTAATTCTATTTAATATTCAATCCTCAGTTTTTATTTATGCTAAAACCGATCAAACAACTTTTGAAAGATAACTTGGAAAACCTCTCCAAGACTGAATTATCCTTGCTTCCGTCAAGCTATCAGAAGATTGGAGATGTAGTTATTCTGAACCTAAAGGAAGAATTATGGAAATATGAAAAGGAAATAGGACAAATACTGATAGAAAAAATTCCTAATACGAGAACTGCTTGTAGAAGAACCGGCTTCATAAAAAATCAGTATAGAGAACCACAAGTCAAGGTAATTTCTGGAGAAAGAAATACTGAAACCACCCATAAAGAACATGGAGTAATCTTCAAACTTAATGTCAACAAAATAATGTTTGCTAAAGGGAATTTGAACGAGAGAAAGAGGATAACGAGTTTGGTAAAAAAAGGAGAAACAATTGTTGACATGTTTGCAGGTATTGGATATTTTTCTATAGGCATCGCAAAATTTTCTGAACCCAAGAAAGTTTATTCTATAGAGATCAACCCAATAGCACATCGTTATTTATGTGAGAATATCGAACTCAATAAGGTTGAAGGCAAGATCGTTCCTATCCATGGAGACTGTGTCGTTGAAATACCTAAATTAGGAAGGATTGCAGATAGAGTTGTAATGGGCTTATTACCTTCTTCCAAAGATTATCTACTCGATGCAATGAAGGTTGTCAAACTTAATGGTGTCATACATTATCATGGTACTGGAAAAAAAGAAGGTTGGAAAAAAATGTTAGAGGATGTTGAGGTTGCTGCCGATATCAAGGAATTTAAGGTGGAATTAATTAAAAAGATTAAAGTAAAATCTTATGCTCCAAAAGTTTATCATTGGGTTTTGGATTGTAAAATACTTTAAGGTAAAAACTCTTTCTTCTTAATTTTTGTTGGTAGATAAACTTCAGTCATGAACTTAAGACTACGACCAGAAAGTGCTTCTAATTCAGCTTTAACTTTTCTCTGAATCATCAATTTCAATTCTTTCTGCCAGGCAGGGTGTTTAAACCAATCATACTTTAACATCTCTCGTGCCCTCTTTATATCCACATCTCTCGCCTTGATAGTAAAGCCCTCTAGTTTAAATTCATCAATATCACTTATAGTTAATCCAATGAACTTAGCAGTAGGACAACCAAGTCTTTCAGATATGTGAGCAAGGCTGATACTACCATACTTTAACACAGAGTAGATATACCACCCATAAGAATCAGCATCTGTGAATACATAGACAGGCAACTTATATTCTGTTGATAACCTCTGTATTAACCTTCTCGGCCCTCTTGCAGCTTGTCCCTGTGTCGTTACAAGAATGCATTTTTGTTTTTGCCAGAATTTATCCTCATGTAACCTTTCAAAAGCAGCGTTCTTCTCTATGACGAGTATATATTTGGCATTAACTTTTTTGAGCGTTATTTCCTCCACGTTACTCGGAATGGCCCAACCACCAGATCCTAACTTAGACCAATTTATCAAATCTCCTCTATCCTTTATTACTACATTACCGACAACCCTTCCTCTAACGTCAGCGTTCAAATGTAATTGTTCTCTTAAAACATCGAGCATAACTTCCAGATCAACTATAATGGGATCTGATTCCTTCTGTTCATCGAAAGTATTCTCTTCCGAGTTGGGTAAAGTCCTTTTCAATGCATAGAACAAATCTCTTAAACTTGTGTGGATTTTTTCATCCTGTAATTCTTTACATAATGAGGCAACCAATAATGTTTGCATAAAGCGTTTAGCATGTGCAACATTAAACAAATATCTCTTAGATACTTTATTACCTAGACTGAGTTGTTTAGTCTTTTCATCATAAATTACGTTGGATAAAGACCTTATAGGAATATCTATATCAGGGTTTTTCTTTTGATTGATATCCTTTAAAACATCTTCACCCAGTGTTTTCAGTTTTTTCTTTACTTCCTTCATCTACTAACACCTTTACACTCTTTTTAATGATACCCTTCAATTTATTTAAAATCGGTTCAGATTTTCTTCCTGTTAGTTTGGCAACGGCATTCGCAACTTCTGGTAAATATCTGTCGAATATTTCTTTCCTCTTTCTTTGCATCTCCGCTCTCCTCTTTCCACCGACATGTCTTTGTAACCTTCGACCAATCTCTTGAAGAGCAAGCTTAATTTCTTTTATTATAACCGGATAGGATGCTATTGCTTGCTTACTTTCAGAGATGTAAGGAACCCACACAGAAGCCAAATGAACAACAATAACAGCTGGTCCAACAGGAATACTTCTTCCCGATTGAGATAAACCATACCTGCGCCAATCTGTTGTAGCAATGGATTTTGTTATGGCGCAATCGCCTTCTTGGTACATTAAAGGAACCCTATTTGTGAGTCTCATTATTTTGACAGTTCCTTCTTCTGGTAACTCTCCACCATATGCAATCGCAGCTTCAACTTGGAATGGATTTCCTCTGTAGACTTCGGGTGGTCTAGTGACTGCAGCATAAAACTCAGCATTGAATTCCTTCTTTAAACCTTTAACCAGTAAATTTTCCTTCAATGGAGAAAGACAATCCGTTGGAGGTCTAATCATCTTGACCTTTTGCATAGCCTTGAAGAGTTTTTCTGAATCACCTATTTCAAGTCTTTGTGGACTTACCTTTGGATCAATTCCAGCTAATTCACAGATTTCCTTTGCCGTTCCACCACCAATCCTTGAGAAATCGTTCGTTAAAAATGAAGTAACAGTCCTATATTTGGTGGCTTTCAACATTCTTCTTAAGATACCAAGTTCAACACCATGAGGGTGTGGTTTTATTTCTTTTGGTAATGGAGGAAGTTCATTCGCACTTCTTGGAAACTCCAACTTTTCACTCGGTCCATCAAAAGTAATGTTAGCATAAGGATTTGCTATAGCAACTTGTTTGATATATTCTGGTACGGACTTTCTACTCTCTATGTATCTTCCTTCAATTTCCATCTCAACTTTCATACCATGCCAAACTTTCCCATCTTCTATGAATTGGTGAGAGATTATTTCAGGTTCATTCTTCTTCACATCTATCATGAGTTCATAATAAGATGTTTTTCCTTTACCAGTGCTTGAAATTATTGTCGTGGGTTTCCCAGTCGTTAACTGTGAATAAAGTATTGCTCCAGAAGCTCCAATCCCCTGAGTACCCCTAGATTGTCTCAATTTGAAGAACTTACTCCCGTACAGGAGTTTGCCTAAAGCTAAAGGTATTTGTTTGTCTGTCATACCAGGCCCATTATCCTTTGTCATCACCCTGAATCTATCTGGTCCATTTGACTTAATTTCTATCCATATCCTTGGAAGAATCCTTGATTCCTCGCATGCATCAAGAGAATTATCAACCAGTTCCTTTACAACAGTGAGCAAAGCTCTAGTAGGATTGTCATACCCAAGAAGATGTCTGTTTTTCTCAAAGAACTCTGATACAGCGACTTGTTTCTGTTCTCTAGCAAGATCTTCTGCTGTTTTTCCAGGTTTTTCTATCATTTTTCTTTCACCGATTGTTGTTCAAGCCATCTATACAATGTATGGTGTGTACAACCCCCGATTATCTTCATAACAGCTTCCTTAGCTATATTAATTTTCTCCCAACGGCCTATAATACTTACAGTCTTACCAAAGATAGAGACTTTAACATCTGCGAATTTTTCTATATATCCTTTCGTTTTGCCACTAGTACCTATAATTCTCCCCTTTAAAGTTTTTAATCTTTCCCTTGATTTTATGAATTCAGTGAGATTTATTACCTCCAAGCCGTATTCATCTTCTAATAAATAGAGAGCATCATTTACGTCAAATCCTCGACCAAAGGCCTTTAAGATCTGCTTTGTTTGATACACATTGAAAGTTTCTCCTTCCATGCTTATCTCGTCGTTAATTTTTATCTCCGTCCCAGTCATTTTTTCAATCGTTTCTATTATTTTTTCATTTTTTTTCAAAAGAAGGTTTCTTTTGTCAGGTATTCTTATGAAATCTTTCATTCCACTACCTTTTTTCTCATAACTCGCTCTAATTTTTTATAGAGTTTTTCTGAATCTTTTACAGTGATGTTGAGCTTAGAAAAGTAAGAATTAATATTTTTTATATCCCTCTTCAATAATTCTACTGCTAGAGGATTTTTTACGGTCGTCCCATGACTAAAGTCTATGAAGTAAGGGGTTTTATGTAGAAGGATATTGTATGCACTTAAATCTCCATGGACTAAACCGCTTTCTACTAGTTTCTCCAAGTTCGATAGGATCTTTTCATATATTCTTTCTGGTTTTACAGGTTTAACATCTATTAATCTAGGCGCAATTAGGCCTTTTTTTCCTATGAAACTCATTATCAATATATTTTCTGCGTAGAATAATGGTTCAGGACAATCAACACCAGCTTTTTTTGCAATTTTTAAATTTTTGAATTCTCTCTGACACCATAAGTTTACTATAAATCTTCTTTTCTTTTTTATCCTATGAAATCTGGGGTCTCCAACGAGATACCTCCACATATTATTGAAATTACAAGCTATTGTGCAGAAAACTTTTATAGCAACCCATTTTTTATTATTAATCAAGCCTGATAGGATGACAGATTCCTTTCCTTCTTTTGCCAAAGATTCAACAGATATTTTATTCTTGTTCAACAATCGATACAATACCAAGAGCGTACGCTCATCAAATACTCCTCGAACCGTTTTTAACTCTTTGTAATATTCTCGTTTTCTTTTTCTTTTAAGAACCATTTAGATCATTTATTTATCGTTAAACATCTCGAGATTTTTATCAGGATTATATTATACATATTTTCTTGTGTGAATGTTTTAACTAAGGGAAATGTTCTTTAGGTAACCCTTTCTTTCTAACCATCCGGCTTGAGTTTTTGTATACCTCCAAATAACATCTGCCCTCCTATCTGACATTACTTTCCATGGTTGAATTAAGATTAGATCCCCAACTCTTATCCAAACCCTTTTTCTCATTTTACCGGGAATTCTGACTAATCTTTCCTTACCATCATTACACTGAACACGTAATTTATCTGAACCAAGCATCAATTCAACTATACCCAAAATTTCTCCTTCTTTCGGGATTCTTATTCGGGATATTTCTTCTTCTTCTGTTAATTTTTGCTTTTTTCCTTTCAGGTTTTTCACCTAATAATACTGTAATAATTAACCTAATAAGATTTTTATTATTCGACTAAGAACTCATTCTTATGAGAGTTTGGGTTTTGAGGTTAGGACATAGAAGAGGTAGAGATCCAAGATTAACTACACACGTTGCATTGGCTGCACGTGCTTTTGGTTGTGACGGAATTATTCTCAGTGGAGAAAAAGATGAGCAAGTTATTGATTCAATTGAAAAGGTTGTTAAGAAATGGGGAGGATCTTTTGAGGTTAGGTATGAGAAAGATTGGAGAAAGGTCATCAAGAGTTGGAAAGGAAAAATTATTCACTTATCTATGTATGGTTTACCGATTCAGAATAAAATTAATGGAATAAGAAAATTTAAAGAAGATTTATTAGTTATAGTCGGTTCTGAGAAGGTTCATGGAGAGGTTTATCAATTAGCCGATTGGAATATTTCAATAACAAACCAACCCCACTCAGAAGTTGCTTCTTTGGCACTTTTTTTAGATAAATTGTTTAGAGGAAAAGAATTAAAGAAGAAATTTGAAAATTCTAAGATAAAAATTATACCTCAAAAAAAGGGAAAGAAAACTATCTCTTTGTAAGGAGAACAACTCTACTCGGTTTAAATTCATCTTTAATTACATAATCAGTAAATTCTGCTAATTTTTTTGCAAAATCTACAACATCCTCATGGAAAGGCATGTTTTCTTTTTTCAGTCGATGCTGTGATTCTCCAACCCACATATACCCTTTAGGTTCAATAAAATCAGGATTAGCTTTTTGTATTAATTTTGCGTATTTTTCAGGAGATTTCATGTTCAAGTTTTTTACGAGTGTTAATCTCATGTTAGTCTTACAGTCAAAGTTATTCATCAATTCCAAACTTTCATTCAACTTCTCCCATCCATTTGGAATCAAAGGATTATGAACTTTTTCATAAGTTTTTTTATCAGGTGCACATAGACTAATGTAAAGATGAGTTGGTTCCTCTTCCAAACTTTCTAATTTATCTGGTCTAGTTCCGTTTGTTACAAGAAAAGTTGTCATACTTCTTTTATGTACTTCTCCAATAAGGTCAGACAATTTTTCATAAAGAGTCGGTTCTCCTGCAAGACTTATAGCCATGTTAGTTGGGTTCTGAGCTTCTTTCCATTTTTTCTTATCTACTTTGAAATTCCCCTTGAATCCAGTCAACAACAGTCTTTGTGCTTTGATAAAACCATCTATTATCTCACCAGGTTCATCTATCTTGAAATTCTTCATATCAGTTCCTAGAGTAGCTGAAGTAGACCTCCAACAAAATTCACATCTATGCGTACACCAAAACAAGGCAGGAGTAACTTGAAGACATCTATGACTCTCAATTCCATACCATTTTTGCTTAAAACAAACTCTATCACGTCTTAAACTTTCTTTTGTCCATCTACATATCTTTACAGCAGAATGTTGGTTTTTACCCACTATTCGATAACCTTGTTTATAATAGAGCTTCTTGAACTTTTCTGGAATTGTCATATGAACTGTAGTGAAGACAGATATATTTAAAATTTTTTAGAAAATTATTCCTTCAAAACACCAACTTCAATACTTTGACTAGCAGAAACACACTTCGACTTAACTTGTACATCAATATCATACTTACCTTCTGCCTCAAAGTCAGGACTCACATATAAGAATAAAGTTTTTGCTTCCTCTGGTTTCAAACCAAAAGAAGTAGGTTTTATGATAGTCCAATCCGGCCCTTCTAAAGAAACTTCATAATTATCGCTGAAACTACCAGCATTTATCACCTTTAACTTTACCAAACTTCCTTTCCCGACTTCAGCGTCAACTTGATTCTCATCCGGAAACAACAACAGAGAATAACCAGTACAATCCGAGCCGAAAATTACTAATCCTATAAATTTAGCAATAAAACCAGCGGCTAAAACAAGAATTGCTATCAGGGTTAACAAGAAAGCTAGAAAATGGTTGAATTTCACTTAAACACCTGTAACAAGATATAAATCAGATCTAATATTCCAATCAATAAACCTGTAGTAACTATGAAAACACCTAACCTTGATCTAACCTTAGCCTCAACAGCGACAGCCAAGAGGACGAAAAAACTGGCTATCAAGAGAATATACCCCATCAAGGATTTCACCTCATGATAACCAGATAGATTGCGATAAGAATTATCAAAACAACTATAATGGCGATTAACAAAGATCTAAGAACTCTACTTTCCCACACTCTTTCCCATATCTCGATGATATATCCAGTAGGTATTTCTATTAAAGGTGGAACTGTCGTAGTAGTTGTTTCTAATGGAGGTATCGCGACTTCTGATACAGTGATCTTTAATTTCTCAATATCTTCACTATTCTCGGATTTTGCTGTCAAACTCGTGTTAAAAATTCCTTCCATTCCAAACTCTGGACTGTAATAAACATAAACATCTTCAGATTCATCAGCTTCTAAACTCACAGAAGAGGGTTTTATCGATACCCAATCAACATCAGAAACGATTTCAAACTTATCTTTTTTAGTACCGATGTTTTTTACTTCCGCTTTGATCAGCTTACCTCTACCCAACTCAATCCCAAACTCTTTCTCTTCTACACTTAAGTCAACACCATAACATTTTAGAACATCAAATCCTATGGTTCCTTCTTCAGTTACAAAATCCGATTCAATCACGAAATCAATATCATAAGATCCTACCTTTTCTCCGAGCAGGGTTATCTCTAGATCCTTTGATTCATCTGGCTCGAGTTCAACTGTTTCTGTGTAGTTTAAATCTTCTATCTCAAATTTGTAACTATCTTCCTTTAATCCAACATTTTCTAGAGTTATTTCAATCTGTATCGGCTCATTAACACATGTCTCAACTTCCTCAGGATACGAGACATCGATATTATAACATTCATCAACCTTTATCACACTCGAAGCTGAGGATTTTGCATAGCTTGTCTCGGATTCTAGTTTCAATTCTAAGGAATAAATACCCAATTCAGTTGGTGCTATATTTAGAGCAACCTCTCCACTTTCTTCAGGACCAAGAGTTAAACTATCTTCAGATAACTCGACAATATCAGACGCGTTCCCTGAAACCTCTAGAACCAATTCTTCAGTGAAATTACCTATATTCTCAATCGTAGCTGTGATAGTTGAAGTATCTTGTAGACACACCTTTACACTTTTAGGTAAAGAGACTTCCACCTCGTGATCAGCAACAACATTCAAGAAGAAAATTTCTGTAGCGTTTGATTGACCTAATACAATAACACTTCCTTTAAACGCACCAACTTCACCATAACAATAAGGAGTAATGAACAAGTAGATTTCCTCTGATTCTCCGGACTCTAGTGTGATAGAATCTTCGCTTAAACTATACCAATCCTCTGGTATACCATCTATTGATATGGAATAAGTATCTTCCGAATCCCCTTCATTTTCAATATCTATCTCAACATTTCCTATACCACAAGGGTTAACAGATATTATTTGTGGCATTATTTTAACTGACACTTCATAATCTACTG
>Ga0209636_10000037_pt1 | contig 92564 bp, 91 predicted proteins | sample DeeMarSWOR152_54_FD_187464 | JGI IMG/M metagenome (GOLD analysis project Ga0209636, IMG submission 187464) | Marine sediment microbial communities from White Oak River estuary, North Carolina - WOR-1-52-54 (SPAdes) (version 2) | ecosystem: Environmental > Aquatic > Marine > Intertidal zone >...
TTTCTCTGAATTCGTTGCAAAAAGTACAATTTCCTCCACAATAACTAGGATTTTCTTTTGGTATGCCTTGAGATTTTAAAAAAACAAACTCAGAAAGACCGCTGATTTTGATGGTTACTGGAAAGTCAAAAATCTCATCGTATTGGATATCGCGAGTTAAATAAGAATCTCCTTTAAATAGGGTATAATTATCATCAGTAAAATAGACGCCGAAAGAAGAGTCTAATTCTATTGCTATTGCTTTTAATTGGGCTCTCCTTAAAGTTTGGATTACAGCTTGGGCTTGAGTTTCCAGCTGCTGGCTTTTATAAAAATTCAGACCAACCGGTAATAAAAAGGATGTCAAAATAATAATTATCCCCACTAATATTAAAATTTCCAGAAGAGTAAACCCCGCACCATTTTTTAGGATACTGATGCCTGTATAAATTCTACCCTTCAATTCTTGAATTATATTAAAATAGTGCGGGGTAAAGGCTTTCATTTTATCTAAATCTCAAAGACCCCGTAAATCGATAAATTGGAGTAATAATCGCTAAAGCAATAAAGCCAACAAAAACTCCCACCAAAATTAATAAAATTGGCTCCAATATTGCAGAGAGATTTTTAAGGACTGAGGTTGATTCTCTTTCATAAAATCTTGCCAGATAAAGAAAGCTTTCCTCTAAAGCCCCTGTTTTCTCTCCTATCGAAATCATTTGGCAAAAAGTTAAAGAAAAAACTTTAGGAAAGTTTTTCAAACCCTGGCTTATTTTCCCTCCTCGCTCAACTTCTAATCTGACAGAGGTTAAATTCCTTTTATAAACCTCGTTTGGTAAAGAATCGGAGGAAATCTTTAAAGCCTCGAGAACTGGCATTCCGCTTTTAAAAAGAGTGTAAGAAAAGCGAGAAAACCTAGCTAAACTAAGATTTCTGAAAATCTGACCAAAAATTGGTAGGGAAAGAGAGGTTTTGTCAAAATAAAACTTAATAAATTTCAACTTCAAAATGAATTTAAAAATTAGAATAACAAAAATTAACCCACTGATTATTAAAATTGAATTTTCTTTAAAAAAAGAAGAGCTATTTATTAAAATTTTAGTGGCCAAAGGTAACTCTACACCAAGAATTTTCAAAAGATCGGTTATCTTTGGCAAAATAAAAAAAGTGACAGTAAAGGCAATTATCAAACCAACTATAATAATAATCGCGGGATAAATCATCGCCCCTCTTATATTTTTTTTCATTTCGTAATCTTTCCGAAGATGTAAGGCTAAATATCTCAAATTTTCTTGTAAAGTTCCGCTTTTTTCTCCTAATTTAACTACGTTTTCAAAAAATTTATCAAAAATTTTGGGATAAGAACTCATCGCTTCGCTGAGAGCTCCTCCTTCTAAAATCCTTTTTAAAATATCATCCAGGGCTTTTTTAAAAGTTTTTGATTTTACCTCTTTTTTTAATGTTTCTAAGGCTTCAGCAATCGGTATGCCGCCTTTAATCATTAAAGAAAGATTTTCAACAAAAAACATTTTTTCTTTAATTGAAACTGACATTGTAAATTTTTTACCCTTTTAAGACTCTTAAAATTTCTTCTAAAGTAGTAATTCCCGCCTCGACTTTCTTTAGACCATCCTCAATCATAGTAACCATACCAAGTTTTTTGGCTTCAGCTCTAATCTTAGAAGTATCGGCTTTTTCCATCACTAATTTCTTAATTGGATCGGTCATTTCCAAAGTCTCAAAAATGCCCGTCCTTCCAAAATAACCAGTTTTTTGACAGAGAGAGCATCCTTTTCCTCGAAAGAGAAGAATTTTTTCCTCTCTTATTTTTTGAAATTTTGAAAGAAGGTTTTTGGGGAGAAGCCGAGAAATTTCTGAAATATGAGCTTCATGACTTTCAATGCATTTTGGACAAATTTTTCTCACTAGACGTTGAGAAATTATAATATTTACCGTTGAAGTAATTAAAAAAGGCTTTATTCCCATATCCTGGAGCCTAATCAAAGTAGTCGGAGAGTCAATGGCGTGAAAAGTAGACAAAACTAGGTGTCCGGTCATTGCAGCATTGACTGCTAATTTTGCTGTTTCTTCATCTCTTATCTCTCCAACCATTATAATATCGGGATTTTGACGAATTATTGCCTTAAGGCCTTGAGAAAAAGTTAAATTAGTTTTTGGATTAATTTGAATTTGATTAACTCCTTCAATATCATACTCAATTGGGTCTTCGATTGTACAAATATTGACTTCTCTTTTATTTAAAATCTCTAAAAAAGAATATAGAGTTGTGGTTTTTCCACAACCAGTAGGACCGGAAATTATAATCATCCCCCAGGTTTTTTTTAGATTTTTCTCGGTAATCCGCAAATTTCTTTCGTCAAATCCGAGATCTTTAAGTTTTAATCTCCTAGCTTTTTCAGCTAATAATCTCATTACTACCTTTTCTCCTTCTTCAATTGGAGCTATTGAGACTCTAATATCTACTTTTTCAGCCGGAACAGAAAATGAAAAATGGCCGTCCTGGACGGCTTCGTGCTCATCAGTTCTTAATTTAGCTAAAATTTTAATCCGGGAAACTAAAAAATCATGGAATTCTTTCGGTAGGGATAGAATATCGTATAATACTCCATCGATTCGATAACGAATTATTATTTTATCTTGGTAAGGTTCGATATGAATATCAGAAGCTCGATTTTCATAACCATAACTTAAAATAGAATCCACCATTTTGATTATTGGGAGAGATCGAGCTTCGACTCTAGTTTTTTTGAATTCCTCTATAGTCTTTTTGATAATCTCTTCGAATTCTTCTTTTATCTCTTTTTTATAATATTTTAAAGTAACTAAAATATTTTTTTTGGTAGTGAAATAAGGAATAACTTTTTCTCCAGTTTTTCTTTCAATAAATTCCCTTATTTCTAAATTTTCTGGGTTGAGCATTGCTACTTTTAATCCTTCTTTAGTTTTGTCAAAGACAATAATTCCCTGTTTTTTTGCTACAATTTCTGGGACAATTCCCATAATCTCTTTGTCTATTTTTATTTTTTCTAGGTTTATAAATGGAAAATCTATTTCGTCGGCAATCAATTTACCTAAGCTCTCATCCAAAATTAATTCCTTTTCTAAAATAATTTCTTCAATTTCTTTTTTTTTCTCTATCGCTTCTTTTTTGGCTAAATTAAAATCTTTTTGAGAGATAAGTTCTGAATCAACTAAAATCTTTTTTAGAAATTCCTCGGTAATTTTTGGATTTTTTACTTTTTTATTAAACATTCTTTTACTTTATTTACGACTTCGGAGAGAGGAATTTCTGTTTTTACTAAATAATCTTCAGCTCCTAAGGCTAAGCCTCTTTTTATATCTGATTCTTGTCCCAAATTTGAAAGAATAATTACTGGAATTTTTTTAGTAGCGGAATTTGTCTTCATGTCAATCAAGACATCAAAGCCATTTTTTCTCGGTAAAATTATATCTAACAAAACTAGATCTGGTTTTTCATGCAAAATTTTGTTTAAGCCTTCTATTCCATTGATAGCCTCTACAAATTGAAAGCCAGCTAAGGTCAATTTATTCTTATAAATTTTCCTCAAAAATTTATCTTCTTCAATCATTAAAATCTTTGGTTTTTTTACCATAAATTTATTTAACAATTGGTAAACTAAAATGGAAAGTCATTCCATAACCTTTGTTTTTAGAAAACCAAATTTCTCCCCCACACAATTTAATAATGGCTTTATTGATATAGAGACCAAGACCACCTCCTGAAGGATCAAATTCCATTGCTTTTTCTGATCTATAAAATCTAGTAAAAACTTTCTTAAAATCTTTCTTAGGAATACCAAGGCCATTATCCTTGCAAGAAAAGATAAGTTTTTTATCTATCTTCTTTAAAGAAATAGAAATTTCAACTTTTCCTCTCCCCCGACTATATTTCATGGCGTTGGAAATCAAATTTTCAATTACCTGTCTAATACCTTGAGGGTCGCCTAAAGCCCGGGGTATTTTTTTTGATTTTCTGAATAAGATTTGGCAATTCAGGGCTTTAGCCCAAAGAGAAAAATCAGCCAAGACTTTAAAAGTTATTTTTTCTAAAGAAATTGGTTTTTTTATTATTTCTAATTTACCTTCGTCAATTCTCTGAGCAAATAATAAATTATCAATATTTTCTCTCATTCTGGCAATATTCTCGAGAGCATCGGAAAGATATTCCTTTTGAAAAGCATTTATTTTTCCACAGTCGCCAGAAATTAGAGCTTCTAAATATCCTTTTATTACTGAAAGAGGTGATTTTAATTGATGAGCAATAATTGAAACTACCTCGGTAATTTTTGGTTTTTGAGTTTTTTTGAGATGCTTTTTTTCCATGCTATCCTATTATAACAAAATTTATCAATAAAAAAACCTCCAGAGTTCTGGAGTAGAATAGAAATGTTATAGAAGTAAGAAATTTAATATTCTCCAGAAACTTCTGGGGTTCTTTTTTCTTTTTTCTCAGGTAACTCACCCACTACGGCCTCAGTTGTCAGTAACATCGAGGCAGCTGAAGCTGCATTTTCCAAAGCCGTTCTGACAACTTTTGTCGGATCTATGACCCCAACTTCAAAAAGGTTCTCGTATTTTTGAGTCTGAGCATTAAAACCAAAAGAGTTTCCATGTTTTCTAACTTCTTCAGCTACAATCGCTCCGTCAAAACCTGCATTTTCAGCAATTTGTCGAATTGGTTTTTCTAAGGCTTTTTTTAGAATTTCCAACCCAGTTTCTTCATCTCCTTCTAATTTTATCTTTTTAAAAGCGGAGACAGCTCTTAAAAGAACTACGCCACCACCTGGCAAAATTCCTTCTTCGATAGCTGCTCGAGTAGCATTCAAAGCATTTTCGGTTTTTTTCTGTCTAGCTTTTTGTTCAACCTCGGTAGCAGCTCCAACTTTAATCACTGCTACTCCTCCAGCTAATTTTGCTAATCTTTCTTGTAATTTCTCTTTATCGAATTCGGATTCGTTCGTCTCTATTTCTCTTTTAATTTGTCTAATTCTTTCATCAATTTCTCCTTTCTTTCTCTCTCTCATGTCTGTCCCTTCAATAATTGTTGTTTTTTCTTTTTCTGAAACAACCCTTCTTGCCTTACCCAATTGTTTTACTTCGATGTTTTCTAATTTCAGACCTAATTCTTCTGAAATCAATTGGGCTCCGGTGACAACAGCAATATCTTGTAACATTTCTTTTTTTCTTTCTCCGAAACCAGGGGCTTTTACTGCTAATGCATTAAAAATCCCTCTTAGTTTATTGACCACTAATGTTGCCAAGGCATCTCCTTCTACTTCATCAGCAATAATCAATAAGTCTTTTTTACCAGTTTGGGCTACTTTTTCCATCACTGGCAGAATTTCATTCAGGGCAGAAATTTTTTTATCGGTAACTAGAATATAAGGTTCCTCTAAAATTGCTTCCATTCTTTCTACATTACTAATCATATAAGGAGAAATATATCCCCGGTCAAATTGAAGGCCCTTTACTACTTCTTTCTCTAAACCAAATTTTTTCGATTCCTCAACCGTGATTACTCCATCCTTTCCTACTTCAGAAAAGACATCAGCGATTAAATTCCCAATTTCTGGATCTAAAGCGGCAATGGTTGCTACTTGGGCAATTTCTTCTTTTTTTGAAGAAATTGGTTTTGAAATTTCTTTCAAATATTCAACTACTGATTTCACTCCTTTTTGAATTCCTTTTTTTAAAGACAGAGGGTGAGCTCCAGCAGCTACATTTTTCAGGCCTTCAGAAGCTATAGCCTGAGTAAGTATCATGGCAGTTGTTGTTCCATCCCCAGCTGTTTCACTAGTTTTTTCAGCCACTTCTTTTAAGATTTCTACTCCTAAATTCTCAATTTTATCTTCCAATTCAACCTCTTTAGCAATACTTACTCCGTCGTCTGAAATTTCTGGAGCACCAAAGCCTTTATCCAAAACTACATGTCTGGCTTTCGGACCTAAAGTGACTTTTACTATATCGGTTAATTTATCGATACCAGCTTTTATTTTTTTTCTAGCCGCTTCATTAAATAAAATTTGCTTTGCCATAAGTTTATTTTTCAATGATTGCTAAAATATCCTCTTCCTTGGCAATTAGATACTCTTTATCACCAATCTTTATTTTATTTGGCCCATATTCTGTAAAAATAACTCTTTGGCCAGGTCTGACCGAAACTGGAATTAGTTTTCCTTCATCTGTACGTTTTCCAGGACCCACTGTAATCACTTTCCCTTGTTCAGGTCTTTCTTTTTCAGCAGTTTCTGGAAGTAAAATCCCAGTTTTTGTTTTTTCCTCTTCCTTTATTGGCTCAATTAAAATATGGTCTGATAACGGTTTGATTTTCATATTTTAGGAAAATTATTTTAGCAGTTTCGACCTTTGATTGCTAATTCCTATATTTATATATTTTGGCAAAAAGAAAATTCTGTCAAGTACTCAAAACTTTCTTTAAATACTTGCCAGTAAAACTTTTTTTATTTTTGGAAATTCCATGTGGTGTTCCTTGAGCAACAACATAACCACCTTTTTCTCCTCCTTCAGGTCCTAAGTCTATTATCCAATCTGAGTTTTTTATCACATCTAAATTGTGTTCAATGATTAAAATTGTATTTTCTTTTTCAACCAGTCTTTTTAAAACTAAAACCAATTTTTTAATGTCGTCTGGATGAAGTCCGGTCGTTGGTTCGTCTAAAATATACAAAGTTTTCCCAGTTCCCTTCTTTGATAATTCGGTCGCTAATTTCACTCTTTGAGCTTCTCCTCCAGAGAGAGAGGTTGCTGATTGACCAAGTTGAATGTATCCTAAACCTACTCCAGTTAAAGTTTTTAGTTTTGAAAAAAGCCCTGGAATGTTTTGAAAAAAAACCAAAGCTCCCTCAACTGTCATTTTTAAAATATCAGAAATATTTTTTCCCCTGTATTCTATTTCCAAAGTCTCTTTGTTAAACCTTCTTCCTTTGCATTCATCACAAAGGATATAAAGATCTGGTAAAAAATACATCTCAATCTTTTTTACTCCTTGACCTTGGCAGGCTTCACATCTTCCTCCTTTTACATTAAATGAAAATCTTCCAGGCCCATACCCCCTAATTTTCGCCTCTTTTGTTTGAGAAAAAAGGTGACGAATAAATGTAAAGGCTCCGGTATAAGTAGCTGGATTTGATCTTGGAGTTCTTCCAATCGGCGACTGATCAACTAAAATAACTTTGTTTAAATTCTCTATTCCAATGATTTTATCGTGTACCCCTGCTTCTTCTTTTGAATTATAAAATTCTCTCATCAAAGCCCTAGCTAAAACGTCATTCATTAAAGAACTCTTTCCAGAACCTGAAACTCCGGCTATGCAAACAAACTTTCCTAAAGGAATTTTAACATCGATATTTTTCAGGTTGTGTTCTCTAGCACCTTTTATTATTAAGTATTTTTGATATTTTGGGAAAGATTTTTGATTTAAAACCTCAACTTTTTTTCTTCCGGAAAGATAGTCACCGGTTAAAGTTTTAGTTTTTAATAATTTTTTGGGAGTTCCTTCAAAAACTATTTTTCCGCCCTTTTTTCCCGCGCCAGGACCAATATCGATTATCCAATCTGCTGCTAAAATTGTTTGGGGGTCGTGTTCAACTACGACAATAGTGTTTCCTAAATCTCTTAATTTTTTTAATGTCTCGATCAATCTTCCTTGGTCTCGTGGATGAAGACCTACTGAAGGTTCATCTAAAATGTACAAAACTCCAGCTAATTTCGATCCAATTTGAGTTGCCAATTTTACTCTTTCTTCTTCTCCACCAGATAGGCTATCAGTTTTTCTGCCTATAGTTATATAATCCAAACCGACATCGATTAGGAACTGAAGTCGGTTTAAAATTTCCTTAAGAATTGGTCTTCCGATCTTCATTTTGTTTTCAGTTAATTTTTTCGAAGGATTTGAAATTAATTTTTCAAAAAAATCTTTGGCTTTGTCAATCTGCATTTCTGAAACATCGGCAATAGATTTTTCAGCAACCTTTACTGCTAGGACTTCGGGTTTTAGTCTTTTCCCTTTGCAAATTTCGCATTTTTTTTCGATCATATACTTTTTAATCTCCTCTCTAGCATAATCTGATTCGGTTTCGTGATATTTTCTTTCTAACCAGGGAATTACTCCTTCAAAATCCTCGCCTCCATATAAAATTAAATGAATTATCCGTACCGGCATTTTTTTAACCGGAACAGATAGGGAAAAGTTGTATCTTTGGGCTAAATCTTCTAGTTGCCATCTAAAATATCCTTGTCTTCCCACTCTATGTGAGGCATGTCCCCAGGCAAAAATTGCTCCTTCGTCTAGTGATAAATTTTTATTGGGCATAACAAGATTCGGATCTACTTCTAATTTTTCGCCCAACCCCTGGCAAGAAGAACAAGCACCATAAGGCGAGTTAAAAGAAAATAACCTTGGTTCAATTTCTGGTAGAGAAATTTCACATTTTGGGCAAGCAAAAAGTTCAGAGAAAATTAAATCTCCAGATTTTGAATTCACCACCACAATTCCTTTGCCTAACTTCAATCCAGTTTCCAAAGAATCAACAAGCCGGTTTCTATCAAGATTCTCATCCAAAATTAATCTATCAACTAAAACTTCAATGTTATGTTTTTTATATCTGTCAAGCTTTTTTTCCAATGTCTCTTCAATTCTATAGATTATTCCGTTTATTCTTACTCGTAAAAACCCAGTTCTTTGGATTTCTTCCAAAACTCCATGATGCTCTCCTTTCCTTCCTCTGATTACCGGTCCTAAAATAGTTATTTCTTTTCTTTTTTTCAATTTCAAAACCTGTTCTGTAATTTGGTCTATTGTTTGTCTGGTCACAACTCGGCCACATTTTGGGCAATGGGGAATTCCCACTCTAGCAAATAAAAGCCTTAGATAATCATAAATCTCGGTCACTGTTCCAACGGTAGATCTTGGGTTATGGGCTGCTTTTCTCTGATCAATTGAAATTGCTGGTGAAATTCCTTCAATCTTATCGACGTCTGGTTTTTGCATTACTCCTAAAAATTGCCTAGCATAAGCTGATAGGGACTCAACGTACCTTCTTTGACCTTCGGCATAAAGAGTATCAAAAGCCAGAGAGCTTTTACCGGAACCAGAAATCCCAGTAATAACAATGAATTTTCCTTTTGGAATATCTAAATCTATATTCCTTAAATTATGAACTCTGGCTCTCCGAATTTTAATGTAATCTTGAGGCATACCCTGTAGAAGAATTTCGAATGGAAAATTTCTTTGAAATTTTCCTAATTAGCTCAGTAGGGCTTTTTCAGAATTTCTCTACTGGGCATAACTTTCATTATATTTTGATTTTTTTAAAAAAACAATAGTGTTAGAATTAAAATTATGAAATGTTTTAGATTCATCAAAAAAGAAAAGATAAAAAATTTGCCAAAAGAAAGCGGAGTTTATTGCTTTAAAAGTAAAAAGGGGGTTTTATACATTGGAAAGGCAGCAAATCTGAGAGAGAGAATCAAAAATCACTTTGTTCGACCAGTTTACAAAGATAACCTTTTTATAGATAAAGTTGAAAAGATAGGTTTTATAAAAATCAGTTCCGAAATTGAGGCGCTGATTTTAGAGGCAAATTTGATTAAGAAAATAAACCCAAAATATAATATTCTCTGGCGAGATGATAAAAATTATTTTTTTGTAGCAAAGACTAAAGAAGATTTTCCAAGAATTTTTTGGACTCACCAAAGTAAACCTAAAAGTCGTAAGCCAAAAGTAAAAATAGAATACATCGGTCCATTTGTAGATGGAAAGGCTCTAAAGCAAACTTTAAAAATTTTAAGAAAAGTTTTTCCTTATAGGTCTTGCCGAGTCCTACCTAGCAGACCTTGTCTCTGGTATCACTTGGATTATTGTCTTGCTCCCTGTCTTTTGAAATCAAAGGTTTTTAACCAAATTCCACAAAGTATATTAAAAATAAAAAAAATCTCTCAAAAGAATGCCAGAAATCTAATGAAAGTTTTAAGAGAAGGAAAAAATCCGGTTTTTAAATATCTAAAAAAAGTGATGAAAATAGCTTCTAAAAAACAGAATTTTGAAGAGGCAGCGAAAATTAGAGACCAAATTGAAGTTTTAGAAAAAATTTTTTTACACGCCCGTCTGCCAGCACCTGAAGCCGCAGGCTTTGGCGGGCAGACGAAAATCTTTGAAATTAAAAAATTAGAGAAAGAAGATTGGAAAAAAATTGAAAAAGGATTAAAAAAAATATTGAATATAAAGAAAGAGATTTTTCGGGTTGAAGCCTATGACATATCAAACATCAGGGGAAAATTGGCTACAGGTTCAATGGTAACTTTTATTAAAGGTGTATTGAATAAAAATTTTTACCGAAAATTTAAGATCAAAATAGAAGGTAAGCCAAACGATATTGCAATGATAAAAGAGTGTTTAAGCAGAAGAATGAAGCATTTAGAGTGGGGGTTGCCGGATTTAATTTTAATAGACGGTGGAAAGGCTCAATTAAACGCAGTTGCCTCAGAAATAAAAAAAATAAAGAAAAAAATTTTAATTTTAGCTTTAGCAAAAAGAAAAAATGAGCTTTTCATAGAAAGAAGAAAAAAATCAATTCCTTTAAAAAATTTACCAAACGAAATCTCAAATTTTCTTTTAAGGATTAGGAACAAAGCTCATCGTTTTGCCTTAAGTTATCATAAAAAGCTTAGAGAAAAGGCCTTGATGGAAAAATAAATTTTTGTTATTATCTGAAAATGAGAGATTTACTTTTGAAGATTTTGATTGGAATAATATCTATCTTTTTGGCAGTAAAATTTATCCCCGGTGTCTCTTTAAAGATTTTGTCAGATCAAACAAAATTTTTGGGAATCACAATAAAAGAAAAATGGCAATTATCTATTCTGATTGGAATTTCGTTAGGGTTTATCAATTTTTTTTTTAAACCCATTTTAAAATTCATCACCTTTCCCCTTAGATTTTTAACATTAAATTTTTTTAGCTTTTTAATAAATTTAGGGTTAGTTGAATTAGTCGACGTATTATTTTCAGATCTTGAAATCGTTGGTTTTTTACCTCTTTTTTTAACAACATTAATAATCTGGGGACTAGGATTCATTTTAGGATTTTTAGAAGAAAAATGAAAAATTTTTTAGCAATCGGTCAAATTTTAATAGCGCTTTTTTTAATTTTCTTTATTCTCTTGCAACAAAGAGGTGGGGCCTCGAGTTTAATTTTTGGAAAAGGGTTTTATGCAACTCGTCGGGGGATTGAAAAAAAGATTTTCTTTGCAACAATAATTGCTGGAGCTTTATTTATCATCTTAGCTATTTTGAATCTTCTCTCAAGATGAAATTTCCTTCTAAAAATCAGTGGAAACAATTTTTTAAGATTTTAGATAAAAAAGAAAAAATTTCTTTTTTTATTTGCTTCTTTCTATTTTCAATTTCTCTAACTTTTCTTTCGGTTAGTTCTTACTTTAAAAATACAAAAATTGTCCCAGCTAAAGGAGGAGGGTATGTCGAAGGAGTTTTGGGTTCTCCCAGATGGATAAATCCTATTTATTCTCCTTCTAACGATGCTGACAGAGATTTGGTTGAGTTAATATTCTCTGGCCTTTTAAGATATGGGGAAAATGGAATTGAAAAGGACTTGGTCCAAGATTATAAAGTTTTAGATGAGGGAAAAACATATGAATTTTCTTTAAAAGAAAATATCTTTTGGTCAGATGGAAAACCATTAACTGTAGATGATGTTATTTTTACTATAAAAGCAATTCAGGGTTCAGAAACAAGAAGCCCTTTAAGGCCAAGCTGGTTAGGAATTGATACCGAAAAGGTTTCAGAAAAAGTTTTGAGGTTTAAATTAAAAGAAAGTTCAGCTACATTTCTCGAAAATGTCACTTTAAAAATAATTCCAAAACATATCTGGGAGGAAGTACCATTGAAAGATTTTTCACTAAGTATTTGGAACTTAAAACCAATAGGTTCTGGTCCTTACGTATTGGAAAATTTAATCATAGATAAAGAAGGGCAAATCAAATCTTTAGATTTAGTTATAAATAAAAAATATTTTGGCCAAAAACCGTACATCCCTAAAATTACTTTTAAATTTTTTGAAAAAAAAGAGGATTTGATTGAGAGCTACGAAAAAGGAGAAATCATGGGTTTTAACTTACCTTGGGAAAAAGACTTTGATCAAGAGTTGGTTTTGTATTCTTTTTCCTCCCCGAGATATTTTGCCATATTTTTTAATACAAAGGAGTCGAAAATTCTAAACTCCAAAACTGTTAGACAAGCTTTAAGTTATTCAATCGATAAAAAAGAAATTTTAAAAAAATTTCTTGGAGGTAGTAAAGCAGTTGATTCGCCAATCTTGCCGGAAATTTATGATTTTAAAGCACCTTCAAAAATCTATGAATTTGATTTTGAAAAGGCAATGGCAATGCTAGATGAGGAAGGATTTAAAGAAGAAGATGGAAAAAGAATAAAGGTTTTAAAAATAGAACCTGGATTTGAATTTAAATCAGACCTTAAACTAGGTTCTGAAGGAAAAGAAGTAACAGAGCTTCAAAAATGTCTTTCCCAATTTCCTGAGATATATCCTGAGGGACAAATTACCGGTTATTTTGGTCCAAAAACAAGGGAGGCAGTGATAAAATTTCAAGAAAAGTATAGCGAAGAAATTTTAAAACCATTCGATTTAAAAAAAGGAACTGGCGATGTTAGAAAAACAACTAGAAAAAAATTAAATGAAGTATGTTTCTTGAGAAAAGAAGAAAAAATACCCCTTAAGCTTTCTTTAGCTACGGTCAATGAATCTCCATTGATTGATATTGCTAAAAATTTAAAAGAACAATGGGAAGAAATTGGGATAGAAGTTGAAGTAAAAATTTACGATCAAAATACTATTTTAGAAAAAGTAATAAAGCCAAGGGATTATGAACTACTTTTATTCGGTGAGGCATTAGGAAAAATTCCAGACCCTTTTCCATTTTGGCATTCTTCTCAAACAATAGATCCTGGATTGAATTTATCTCTATACGAAAAAAAGGATTGTGATAAACTATTAGAGGAAGCACGGAAATCATTGGATGAAAAAGAAAGAAAAGAAAATTTAGAAAAATTTCAAGATGTATTAATTGAGGACGCGCCAGCCTTATTTTTGTTTAGAGGTGATTACTTTTATTTCGTCTCAAATAAAATAAAAGGTATCCAAGAGAAAATAATTTTAGATCCCTCGCAGAGATTTTTGGGAATTGAAAATTGGTATATCAGAGAAAAAAGGGTATGGAAATAAAAATTGCAATAATTCCTGCAGCAGGTTTGGGAACTAGGTTTTTGCCATTGAGTAAGGTTATGCCTAAAGAACTTTTCCCTTTGGCTACTAAACCTGTTTTACAATATATTGTTGAAGAGGCAGTAAATTCAAGAATTAAAGAGATAGTTTTTGTTCTTAGTCCTCAAAAAAAGATTGTTTTTGATTATTTCAAGAAAAAAATAAAATCAAAGAGGATTCTTTTTGCCAGATATAGAAGTCATTTTTTAGAGGAAATAAAATTTTTGGAAGAGATGGCAAAAAGGGTTAAATTCTCTTTTGTCTTCCAAAAAAAGCCATTGGGAGATGGGGATGCACTCCTACTAGCTGAAAAACTAGCTAAAGAAGAAAATTGCCTTGGACTTTGGGCAGATGATGTTATCGAATCGAAAATACCTTGTTCTTTGCAAATGATAAGATTATTTGAAGATTTAAAAAAACCAATTGTTGCCTTAAAAAGGATTAAAGGGGAAAATCTAAAATTTTATGGAGTAGTGAAAGCAAGAAAAATTAGAAATAGAGTTTTTAAAATTGAAAAAATAGTTGAAAAACCTGAACCAAAAAAAGCTCCTTCAAATTTAGCTATTGTCGGGAGATATATTATCACTAAAGAGGTTTTTGATTATCTGAAAAAAGAGAAAAAAAATAAAAAAGAGGTACTTTTAAGCCGTGTGTTAAATAGAATGTTAGAAGATAATAAAGAGGTATTTGGATATGAGTTTGAAGGAAAATGGTTAGAGTGTGGAAATAAAATGGCTTATTTAAAATCTAATTTTTATCTTTCTTTAAAACATAAAAAATTTGGCAAAGAATTAAAAAATTTTCTAAAAAAAAATAAACTGTTATGAGAGAAATCATTCTCAGTTTTCCAAAACAATTCAAAATTGGATTTAAAGCAGCAAAAGGAATTAAAGTTTTAGGAAATTTCAAAAAACTATTGATTTGCGGAATGGGGGGGTCGGCCTTACCGGGAGAAGTATTAAAAATTTGGTTAAAAGAAAAGGAAATAAAATTGCCAGTTGAAATCCATAGAAATTATAGTCTTCCTTTTAACGTCGATAAAAAAACTTTAACTATTATAATTTCTTATTCTGGAAATACAGAAGAAACCCTCTCTGCTTTTAAAAAAGCCCGAAGAGAAAAATTGAAATTAGTAGCCATAACTTCTGGAGGAAATTTATTAAAGATATGCAAACGCTCAAAAGTTCCATTAGTTGTAGTCCCAAAAAGTTATCCACCAAGATTAGCTTTAGGATTTCTTTTTTCTTCTCTGATGAAAGTTTTGACAAATTCCAAAATAATTCGGGGTATTTCAAGAGAAATTCTCTCTCTGGAAAGTAAAATCAAGCTAAAAAAATTGGAAAAAGAGGGAAAAAATTTAGCAAAAAAATTAAAACAAAAAATTCTCTTAATCTATGCTCCAGAAAAAATCTGTGTTTTGGCCAAAATATGGAAAATAAACTTTAATGAAACTTCAAAGGTTCCTTCTTTTTATAATTGTTTTCCTGAATTAAATCATAATGAAATAGTTGGATTTGAGAGTTTCGGAAAAAATTTTCATACCATTCTCTTTATTGATAAATCTCAAAATCCAAAAATTTTAAAAAGGGAAATTTTAACCGCAAAAATTTTAAAAGAAAAGGCAGTTGAAAGCAGTTTTGTTTTTCTTAAAGGAAAAGGGGTCTTGCCAAAAATTTTTTCTAATGTTATCTTGGGAAATTGGGTTTCTTATTATTTAGCTCTCGAACACAAAAAAGATCCTTTGGAAGAAAAACTCATCGCAGAGTTCAAAAAGAAAATGAAGGTATGATTTATACTGAGGTGATGAAATTATTAGAAATGTAAGCGGGTATGGCGGAACAGAAGACGCGCTAGGTTCAGAACCTAGTGGGCAAATCGCCCGTGGGGGTGCAAATCCTCCTGCCCGCATAATTTTAAGTAAAAATTATGCAAAAATCTCTTCGCATTACTGCATTGGGAGGTTTAGGAGAAGTAGGAAGAAATATGACCCTTTTTGAATTCGGAAAGGAGATTTTAATATTGGATATGGGATTTAAACTTCCTGAAGAGGATATGCCCGGAATAGATTGTGTTATTCCTAACATCGAATATTTAAAAGGTCGAGAAAAAAATATTTTGGGAGTTTTATTTACTCACGGCCATTACGATCATATTGGAGCCGTCCCTTATTTAATAGGGGAAATTTGGAGACCTGACTTGAAAATTTTTGCTTCTCGTTTAACTCGAGCAATCATTTTAAAAAGACAAGAAGATTTTCCAGAACAACCAAAATTGAAGATAAAAGAAGTTGAAGATGGATCAAGAATAAAATTAGGGGATTTTGAGATCGAATTTTTTAGACAAAATCACAACATTCCTGACAACTTGGGTCTATTAATCAAAACCCCGATTGGAAATGTATTACATACTTCTGACTTCAAGTTTGACAAAAATCCTCTTAATGAACCCCCCACTAATTTTGAAAAAATTAAAAAAATGGGGAAAAGAGGGATTTTGCTTTTGATATCTGATTCAACTGGAGCTGAAGAAAAAGGGTCTTCTCTTTCTGAAAAAGAAATCTTTAGAAACTTAGATTTAATTTTTAAAAAAACAAAAGGAAGAATTATTGCTGCCACCTTTAGCTCTCTTTTGAATAGAATCCAGCAATTAATTAGTCTTTCCGAAAAATACGGAAGGAAAGTAGCTATAGATGGCTATACTATGGTTACTAATGTCAAAATATGCCAAAGGTTAAATTACATAAAAACAAAAAGGGGAACCTTGGTAAATGTGAAAAATATTTCAAATTACCCCGACCAGAAAATTACTCTTTTGTGTACCGGCGCTCAGGGAGAACCAGAGGCAGTTTTAATGAAAATAGCTAGCAAGGAGTATAAATTTTTCAAACTTAAAAGAGGAGATACGGTTATCTTCTCCTCTTCTATAGTTCCTGGTAATGAAAGAATGGTCCAGAATTTAAAAGACAACATCTTGAGGCAAGGAGCAAGAGTTTTCCATTATAAGATGATGGATATTCATGCCTCAGGACATGCTAGAAAGAAGGAATTAAAGGAAATGATAGTGTTAACGGAACCAAAATTTTTCTTTCCAGTCCATGGTCAACATTCAATGCTCTTTTCGCATGCTGAAATAGCAAAATCATTAGGAATCTCAGAAAAAAGAATCATTTTGGCTGAAAATGGTCAAGTTATTAATCTAAGTAAAAAAAGAGTTTTTATTGAAAAAGAGTCTGTTCCCTCAAATTACGTAATGGTAGATGGGTTGGGAATTGGCGACGTAGGAGAAGTGGTTTTAAGAGACAGACAACAATTAGCAAAAGACGGGATGTTTGTAATTGTGGCAATTGTCGATAGGATGACTGGAAGGGTTAGGAATTCTCCTGATATAATATCGAGAGGATTTGTCTATTTAAGAGAATCAAAAGATCTTTTGAGAGAAACAAGAAAAAGGGTAATTGATATAGTAAATAAAAAAGCAGGAGGTGGAGGAGCAGTTAATTGGATTTATTTAAAAGGTGAAATCAGAAACAAAATCGGAGAGTTTTTATTCCAAAAGACAAAAAGAAGACCGATGATTCTACCGGTTATAATTGAGGTATAAATATGAGGGTTTTTTCTGGTGTAAGGCCAACAGGTGAATTGCATATCGGAAATTATTTGGGAGCAATAAAACAATGGCTTGAACTTCAGAAAGAAAATGAATGTCTTTTTTGTATTGTTGATTTACATGCAATAACTACCCCTTATGAGAAAAAAAGTTTCCAAAAAAATATCTTAGAGTTAGCTACGGCCTATCTGGCAGCAGGATTGGACCCTGAAAAATGCATCTTATTTATCCAATCTCAGATAAAAGAGCATTCTGAATTAGCTTGGGTTTTGGGAACGATTTGTCCTTTGGGTGAATTAAAAAGAATGACCCAGTTCAAAGAAAAGGCTAAAAAATACCCAAAATATGTCAACGCTGGCTTATTAAACTATCCACTTTTGATGGCATCTGATATTTTGCTTTACAAAACTGATTTAGTCCCGGTTGGTAAAGATCAAAAACAACATGTTGAACTAACTCAGTTTTTAGCCGAGAAATTCAACCGAATGTTTGGTAAGACTTTTAAAGTTCCAAAACCATTGATACCAAAAATTGGAGCAAAGATAATGTCCTTGCAAAACCCAAAGAAAAAGATGTCAAAAACAGATGACCCAGAAGGCTGTATAGAGATTTTTGAAGAACCTGCGACAATAGAAAGGAAAGTGATGTCAGCTGTAACCGACTCTGGAAAAAAAATTAAATACGATCCGATAAGAAAGCCTGGTATCTCAAATCTTTTGACAGTACACTCTCTATTTTCTGGAAAATCTATAAAATCTTTAGAAAAAGAGTCCTCTGGAATGGGATATGAAAAATTTAAAAAATCTCTGGTTGAATTACTCATAAACTCCTTAAAACCATTTAGACAAAAGAAAAAAGAAATTTTAAAAAGAGAGGTCTTTGTAAGAGAAATTTTGGAAAGAGGAAGAAAAAGAGCTCAGACAATTGCTAAATCAACAATGGAAGAAGTAAAAAGAAAAATGGGTTTAAGTATTAACCAGTAATTATTTTAAGGAGTTCTTTTTTCTTTTCTTTAGAAATTCTTCGGTTTTTATCTTTAATCACCAATTTTTTATTATATTAAATTTCCTTAAACATCTTTCTTGCTTCTTTTACTACGACCATAGCTTTTTTAAGAGTTTCTATTTTTTTTCTTAATAAATTATCTTTGTTTACATTTTCAGCCTTAAGTTGAACATGAATTCTCAAACAGTGTGAAGTACCCGAAGGTCTTATAGTAAAATGATTGTTTCTTTCCTTATCGAAATAAAACCTTATTCCCTCATCAGGAAATCCCTTCCATCTATGGATCTCATCATACTTTCCTGTTTTATACACTTCTGTTGATATCACTTTTAAACCAGCTAAAGAAACCTTTTCACCCTTTTTTATTTTTTCTCTAACATCATCTGCATTTTTAAGAATATTTATTTTTTTAGACATGCCAGTTGGGCCCTCATACTGTCCCCAATAAGGTAGAGATTCAAAATAGGTAATAAAACATCCTATGTCTGGATCCAGGTAAAGTTTCTCGTCAACCAATTCCATTATTGTTTTTCCTTCTGATTTTGTATATGCAGCTAATTCAGCTAAAAGTATAGCTGCAAAAGTTCCATCTTTGTCTCTAATGTGTCCATTCTCTCCGAGTCTTTCTCCTACCAAAGGAGGACTTCCCAGAATACTAAAACCACTGCTTTGCTCCATTGCTCCAATATTAATACTTCTTTTTTTTGTCATGCCAAATGTTTCAAAAACTAATTCCGGATAAGCTTCATTTGATAATTTTTCTCCCCTCCATACTCTCTCGATAGCATCAGAAATTATTGCAAAACCTACCCAAGTTTTTATAACGCCTAAACCATATTTTTGAGCAAGTTTCACTATAGTATCTGTGGTAAGATGGTTCAAAACTATAAATTTCTTATCTAAATCAGGGATTCTTCCTTCATTTTGTTCTTTTTCTTTTTCCAACCTATACCACAGCAAAATGGGCCAGATAATATCTGATTCAAGAAGTATCCAACTATAATCTGAGCGCTTCTTTGATCCAGGTATTTTTACATATTCAGATGTTTTTATGATTTCTTTATACGCTCTTTGTTGTTCTGGTGGAATTTTTACGATCAACCCTACTCTATCAGCATCCGGATCTGTTCCTATTAAGATATCGAGTTCTTTAAATGCTTTGTTGCCGTATTCTTTTTTAAATTCATCGACAGCTATTTGGGCGGCTAAAGGGTCGCCTGGATCTGGTTGTTGTTTAAGTAAAAAACAAGGAAACATCCCATTTAACTCATCTAGACTATGGATGATTTTGAGATTGGAGAGTCCTAACTCTTTCAGTAACTGAGGCACAGTTTTTCTTCCTGAACCATGATAAGCTGAATAGCCTACATTTACTCTTCTTGCCCATCTCTCTAACATTTTTTTATCCATAATGAATTTTTTTATATGCTCGCGGTGATATTTATGTATATCAATAAGCTTTCTACCGTAATAATCTTCCCCTTCTAGTGGCTTAGCGCCTCCAAGAAAGACAAGCTTTTCTTTTTCAGATTCTTTAAACCTCCTTAATTTGAGTTCATCAGTGGATATATTTTTAATGAAATTATTGTAGATATAGTTTCTTTCCCATATACTTAAACCGGCTCCAGTATTAGATGAAATTTTATATCCGTTGTATCTTTTATCATTGTGGCTTGCTGATATTGTAATCCCGAGATCTGCTTTCAGAAAAGGAACTGCAAAGTTTACCTCAGGATAGGGGCTAGCTTCGTCAAATAAGTAAACTTTAAGCTCTTTAGCTAAAAATATTTTAGCAATTAATTGGGCGAATACTTCTCCTTTGATACGACTATCATAACCGATAACGATACTAGTAAGATTCTTTTTGGCTGCATAATTAGCGACACCAGCTGACACAAGTAAAAATACTATTTCATTAATAGTGTTCGGCCCCTTCAATATTTTTGTATTAATTCCTTCTAAGGCAAGCTTTCTAAGTTCCTCTTCGGTAAAAGTGGCTATACCTCTAATACCAGCGGTTCCAAACGCAATTTTATCTAAGAAAGCATAGATAAGGTCTTCCCATCTCTTTGCCTCAATGGCTTTCTTTATTCCAAATCTAAAGTTCGGCGAGATGCGGGCTATGTTTTCATCCTCTAGCCATTTAATAATATTGGGTATCACATTCTTTTTAGCATCTCTGTATAGCTCTTCTCTAATCTCGCCTTGAGTATATTTTTGATCAAGGTAAATATTTATTTCCTTGGAAGCAGTTTTGATTACGCTATCTAAAACCTTATCGTTAGGCTTACCTTTATTAGAATAGTTTTTATTAACCATATTATTACTTTATGAAATATCCTCAGTGTTTATTTGTTTAAATAAATTTCTCGGATATCATAATTTCTAAAAATTTCTGAATTAATTTTCATTTGACTTAAGAATAATTCTATTATAGCATAATAGAAATTTATGAAGTATTATGAATTGATCTATTTAGTTTCACCCGGTATCTCAAAAGAAGAGTTAAATTCATTGCAAGAAAAAATTAATTTTATTGTTCAGGCAGAAGCTGGAATTTTAGGTGATTCAAGAAGCGAAGGGAAAAGAGAATTAGTCTATCAGATTCAGAAAAAAAATGAAGCTTTTTTAGCTAGTGTGAATTTTTATTTGAAACCAGAAAAACTTGAAAATTTAGAGAAGGAAATAAAGTCAGAAGAAAAAATCTTGAGATACTCAATATTTGCAAAAAAACCAGTTAAAAAAACTAAAATTTTTAAAAGGAAAAGGAGAATAAAAAAAGAAAAGGTCGAATTGGAAGAGATAGAAAAAAAATTAAAGGAGATATTAGATGAATCTTAATAAGGTTATTTTAATAGGAAGACTGACTCAAGACCCAAGACTAAAAACTTTGCCTTCGGGTACTCAAGTGGCAAATTTCGGATTAGCAACTGGTAGATATTTTGTCGACAAATCAGGTCAAAAAAGACAAGAAACAGAATTCCACAACATAATTACTTTTGGAAGATTGGCTGAAGTGGCTTTTCAGTATTTAAAAAAAGGTTCTCTGGCGATGATAGAAGGAAGAATAAGGACGAGAACCTGGCAGGATGCCTCAGGAAACAAAAAAATAAGAACAGAGATAATAGTTCAGAATTTACAATTAGGACCAAAAAGGATAAAAAAAATGGCTCCAGCTCAGGGAGAGGAAATTCCGGTTATCGAAGAGGAAATAGATATAAAAGACATTCCCTTCTAGATTTCATGAATTGTTATTTTTGTCAAAGAAATATAAAAGAGATTGATTCCAAAGAAGTTTTGCTTTTGAAGAGATTTCTATCTTCTCTAGGAAAAATAAAAGGAAGAAAAAAAACTGGCCTTTGCGCCAGTCATCAAAGGAAATTAGCCAAAGCAATTAAAAGAGCAAGACAATTAGGTTTACTCTAAAATTTGCGCCTTTATTTTTTCAGCTATTTCGGGGTTCTCCTTTAAAAAATTCCTACTTGCCTCCATTCCTTGTCCTAATTTTTTATTCTCGTATTGCAACCAACTTCCAGATTTTTTAATTAATCCTAAATTTAGACCGGTATTTATTATATCAGCTATTTTTGAGATTCCTTCGTTGTAATAAATATCAAATTCAGTTGTTTTGAAAGGAGCGGCAACTTTATTTTTGACAATCTTTGCTTTAACCCTGTTTCCTATAATTTCATCTCCTTTTTTTATTTGAGCCCTTCTCCTCAATTCAATTCTGACCGAAGAGTAAAATTTTAAAGCTAGACCACCTGGAGTCGTTTCAGGATTCCCAAAAATCTGACCTATCTTCATTCTGGTTTGGTTTAAAAAAATAAGAGAGGTTTTGGTTTTTGAAATAGGACTCGATAATTTTCTCAAAGCTTGACTCATTAATCTGGCCTGAAGTCCAATTTGGAATTCTCCCATTTCTCCAGCAATCTCTGCCTGTGGAACTAAAGCAGCAACCGAATCAACAACTATTACATCAACTTCTCCTGAACTCATCAGTGTTTCAACAATTTGCAAAGCCTGTTCTCCTGAATCAGGTTGAGAAATCAATAAATCTTCAACATTTACTCCGATTTTTCTAGAATAATCAGGATCTAAAGCATGTTCAGCATCGACAAAAGCTCCTATTCCCCCTGCTTTTTGGGCTTCGGCCAAAATATGTAAGGCTAAAGTTGTTTTTCCACTCGCTTCTGGTCCGTAAATTTCAATTACTCTTCCTCTTGGAACTCCGCCTACTCCTAAGGCCTTATCTAAAGAAATAGAACCAGTAGAAATAACATCAATATCAACAGGTCTTGCTTCTTTCAATGTCATTATCGACCCATCACCAAATTTTTGTTTAATTTGTTCAATCGCTTCTTTTAAATTTCCTTTTTCTTTTTTTATCATATTTTTACCTAGTAGTAGAAAATTTCATTACCGGGTTTATTTTATAACTCTTCTTTATCTATGTAAACCCAGTATGACAACTTCGAATTTTTTATCGAAAAAATAGATAAAATCCTAAATTTTGAATTAGATGTTTAAAGATAGTTTTCTTCATCAGGTCTTCGAAGTTGCTCTACTGGGTAAACTTCTCTTGGTTTTGAACCATCCAGAGGTCCAACAATTCCCTTTTCCTCAAGTATATCTAAAAGGCGGGCTGCTCTGGCATAACCTATTCTCAATCTTCTTTGCAAAAGCGAAGCTGATGCCTTTCGAGCTTGAATAACAACTTTTTTTGCCTCTTCTAAAAGTGGATCTTCAAAGATTTTTAACTCTTCTGGTATTTGAAGTTCCATTTCCACTTCGCCCAACAATTCATCTTCTGAAATCTTCTCAATTGGCTTTATTTCAGATTTTAAATACTTAACAACCTTTTTTACTTCTTTTTCAGACAAAAAAGCTCCTTGAATCCTTTTTGGTTTTGGATCATCAGCTGAGAGAAAAAGCATGTCTCCCAATCCCAGGAGTCTCTCGGCTCCCGCCATATCTAAAACAGTCCTTGAATCGACTTGAGAAGCAACTTGAAAAGAAATTCGAGAAGTAATGTTTGCCTTAATTAAACCAGTAATAACTTCAACTGAAGGCCTCTGGGTGGCTAAAACCAAATGAATCCCAACTGCTCGAGATAATTGAGCTAATCTAACAATACCAGCCTCTATTTCTTTTCCTTTGGCAGCCATTAAATCAGCCAATTCATCTATGATTAAAATCAAATAAGGCATTAAATTTTTTTCTTCTTTCAAAGCAATTTCATTGTAACTGGCTATATCTCTTAAATTCGCTTCAGCTAAGATTTCAAACCTTCTTTCCATTTCACTAATAAGCCATTTTAGTAAATTAACCGCCTTTTGAGGTTCGTAAATCACATGATTCAATGCATGAGGGAGTTCATTGTAGACGGGAAATTCAACGCGTTTTGGATCAATTAAAATAAAATTTAAACTCTGAGGAGAATTCCTATACAAAAGAGAGAGAATAAGACTATTTAAAAAAATAGTTTTACCTGTTCCAGTAGCACCAGCAACCAGCAAGTGAGGCATTCTGGATAAGTCCGCATAAATAGGGTCTCCAGAAACATCTCTACCTAAAACGAAGGTTAAACTTGAAGGAGAATTTAAAAAGACTGGATTTGAAATTAATTTCCTTAACCTCACCAATAACCTTGATTTATTTGGGACTTCAATTCCAACCAATGGTCTCCCTGGAATTGGAGCTTCAATTCTAATGGGATGAGCAGCCAAAGCCAAGGCTAAATTATTTGAAAGACTGGTGATTTTCGATAACTTTACCCCTTCACCTGGTTTTAAAGTGTATTGGGTAACCGTCGGCCCAATATTCACTCCTGACATTTCAACGCTTATCCCAAAATTTTCTAATGTCCTCTTTATTATGGTTGAATTTTCTTTTACATCCCCAGCAGAAGGAAGACCTTCTTCATTGGCTAAAAGCTCAAAAGGAGGAGGGGTGTATTCTAAAGTTTTTAGTTTTTGAATCGGTACTTCTTTTACTTCCGCAGGTTTGGGGATAAATTTTTTTTCTTTTATCTCAACTTTCTCAACTTTAAACTTTGGAGCAAAAAACTTGAAAATTTTAGGTCTTTCTGTTTCAATTTTTGAAACTCCTTTTTCTTTTAAAATCTTGGAAAAAGGAAAAACTAAGATTAGAATTCCAAAAAAAATCCCTATACCAAATAGGATATAACTAAATAAAGGGCCAAAAAGTTTTAGGAAAGAAAATGAAATAATGGCACCTAACCATCCTCCTTCTATGACTAAAATTTTGAGATATTGAAAATTTCCTTCAATTTTTATCCGGTTTAAAGAAGATATAAGAGCTGATACCGCAATAAGGAAAAGACAAATTCCTATAGCAAACGATTTTGGAAATTTCTCTTTGGTTAAAAAAAGTAAAAAAGAGACTAAGATTAAAATTGGTGGAATCAAAAAAATTGATTGACCGATTAAAAAATTAAAAAAAGAGAAAATTAATTTCCCAGCAGGTCCTGCTTTTCCAAAAAAACTCAAAAACAAAATCAAAGCTAAAAGAGAAATTAAAATTGCGAAAAATTTTTGCTTTACTCTGAAGTTTTCCTTCTTATTCTTATTCTTATTCTTATTTTTATTTTTATTAAACAGCATTTTTTTATTTAAGCCCTGTTCCACAAGGTATTAATTTCCCAATTATGACATTCTCTTTTAATCCTTCTAATTCATCCTCTTTCCCTTCCAAAGCTGCTTTTATCAAAACTCTCGAAGTTTCCTGAAAAGAAGCCGCCGATAAAAATGATTTAGAGCTTAAAGCAGCCTTGGTTATACCTAATAAAAGCTGGGTAGCTTTAGCCGGTTTTTTCTTTTCTTTTTTTAGTCTTTCATTTTCCTCTAAAAATTCGCCCTTTTCCACTACTTGTCCGGTTAAAAAGATGCTATCACCAGAGTCTTTTATTCTCAACCTAGAAAACATTTCCCTAACTATTACTTCAATGTGTTTGTCATGGATTTCAGCTCCTTGAGATGCATAAATTTTCTGAACTTCTTTTATGATATATCTTTGAGCATCTTCTTTGTCCACCAATCTGAATAATTCTTTCAAATCTAAACTTCCTTCAAAAAGTTGGTCTCCCTTTTTCACTTTTTGTCCAGGTTTCACCCAGACAGCAGCTAAAGGATTAGCTTTAAATTCTAAAATTTCTTTTTTCTCTTTTGATTTGATTTTAATTATTTTCTCAGGAGTAACATCTATTATTTTTCCATCGATAGGAGAAATTTCAGCCTTTCCTCCAGGTTTTGTAGTCTCGAAAATCTCTTCTACTCTCAAAAGTCCTTGAGTAATATCTCCACCTCCAGCTACACCACCTAAATGGAAGGTACGTAAGGTCAATTGCGTTCCTGGTTCTCCTATTGATTGGGCAGCCACGATTCCAACTGCTTCTCCGATTTTCACTACCTCATTTCGTCCTAAATCCCAACCATAACACTTTTGGCAAATTCCTCTTTTCGATTTACAACTTAATGGTGAACGAACTTTAATTTTTTGTATGCCTGCCTTGATAATTTTCTTTCCTATTTCATAATCTATAATTTCATCTTTTTTTGCAATAGTTTTTTTAGATTTTGGATTAATTAGGTCTTTTAGGATATATCTTCCAATAATTTTTTGCAAAAAGTCTTGACCTATTTCATCAGCATCTGATTTTAAAATTTCAATCCCTTTTTTATCTTTGCAATCTGGCTCAAAAATTATAGAACTATGACTGACATCAATCAACCTTCTCGTTAGATAGCCTGCGGTTGAAGTTCTCAAGGCTGTATCAGCTGCACCTTTTCTTGCTCCGTGAGTGGAGATAAAATACTCCAGAACTTCAAAACCCTCTTTATAAGAACTTATAACTGGTAATTCTATAATTTGACCAGCTGGATTAACAACTAAACCCTTCATTCCAGTCATCTGAATTGGTTGACTCCAGGATCCTCTTGCTCCAGCGTCAGTTATTTGATAAACAGGACCTGTTTTGGGAAGAGTTTCAGGAACAATTTTTTCTATCTCTCCTTTTGCTTTAGACCAAATTTGAATAAGCTTTGAGCTTTTTTCTTCTCGAGAAAGAAGACCTTTTCTGAAATGCTCTTCAACTTCTTCGGCTTCTTTTTTTGCTTTCTCAATAATATCTTCTTTTTCTTTTGGAATAACTAAATCATCAATCCCCCAGGTTAGCCCAGATAAGGTAGAGTATTCAAAACCAAGCTCTTTGATCTTGTCTAAAGTTTCAGCTACTATTTCCCTGGAATATTTTTCAATCAATTCACCAACGATTTTCTCTAAAATTTTAATTTTAATTAATTGATTTTGGAAAGGGTATTTATCCGGCAAAGATTGATTGAATAAAAGCCTGCCAACTGAGGTTTCAATTATCTTACCTTTTATTCTCACTTTTATTTTAGCTTTAATATCTAAATGATCCAATTCACAAGCTAAAATTGCTTCTTCTTGACTGGTAAAGAGCTTTCCTTCTCCTTTTTTCCCCTCAACTATCCTTGTTAACCAATAGCAACCAAGAACAATATCTTGATAGAGAGTAACAACAGGGTTTCCGTTTGCTGGTTTTAAAAAATTCAGAGAAGAAAGCATTCTTTCTTTTGCTTCTCTTTGAGCCATTTCTGATAAAGGTAAAAATATAGCCATCTGATCTCCATCAAAATCAGCATTGAAAGCTCTACAGATCATTGGATGAATTCTTATCGCTTCTCCTTCAATTAAAACCGGTCTGAAAGCTTGAATAGATAACCGGTGTAGAGTTGGAGCCCTATTTATTAAAATAACTTTATCTCTGACTATCTCTTCCAAAATTGCCCAAACTTCATCCTTCTCTTCTTCTATAACCCTTGTTGCCCCCCTGACATTGAAAGCTAATTCTTTTTCTAAGATTTTTCTAATGACAAATGGTTTGAAAAGTTCCAAAGCCATCTTTTTTGGAATTCCAACTTCATCAAACTTTAATTCTGGCCCAACAACAATCACCGATCTTCCTGAATAATCAACTCTTTTACCCAAGAGGTTCTGTCTAAACCTGCCCTGTTTTCCTTTAAGCATATCAGCTAACGATTTTAGTAATCTCCTTCCTCCAGTCGTAGCTTGAGTCATAACGCCCTTTCTCATTCCGTTATCAATTAAAGCATCAACAGCCTCCTGGAGCATTCTTTTTTCATTTCTTAAAATTACTTCAGGTGCTCCAATCTCAATTAAATATTTCAATCTATTATTTCTGTTTATCACTCTTCGATATAAATCATTCAAATCAGAAGAAGCATAACGACCGCCATCTAGCTGAACCATTGGTCTCAAATCAGGAGGTAAAATTGGTAAGGTGGTTAAGAACATCCATTCGGGTCGAATTTTAGCCCTTTCCATTGATTTGAGCAATCTGAACCTCCGTAGAATTTTTCGTTTAGCTCCAATCGAAGCTTCCTCTAAATCCTTTTCAAGTTTTCTTATTTTTGTTTTAAAATTTATTTTTTTAAATACTTGCCTCAAGCTTTCGGCTCCAGTTCCGGCTTCAAAGCACTCACCATATTTTAAGGAAAATTCCCGATATTCCTCTTCTGAAAGAATTTTCAAAGGTTTTAAAGATGTTACTTCCTTTTTTGCCATTTCTCTTGTCTCTTTTAGCTCAGAATAAATTTTCGAACTCTTTTTTAATTTTTCTGATTTGGCTTTTTCTTTAAATTCTTTTTCTATATCTTCTAAAATCTTCTTTTTTTGTTCTTTATCAAGTTCAGTAATAATGTAAGCAGCGAAATAAATTACTCTTTCCAATTGATTTGCCGGAATATCTAAAACTAATCCCATCCTCGAAGGAATTCCTCTTAAAAACCAAATATGAGAAACGGGTACAGCCAATTTTATATGTCCCATCCTTTCTCTCCTTATAGTTGAATTTGTCACTTCTACTCCACACCTGTCGCAAATTATCCCTTTATATCTAATGCCTTTATATTTTCCACAACTACACTGATAGTCTCTTACCGGCCCAAAAATTCTCTCGCAGAAAAGTCCATCCTTTTCAGGTCTTTGAGTTCTATAGTTTATTGTCTCTGCTTTTATTACTTCTCCTTGGCTCCAAGATAAGATTTCTTCAGGAGAGGCTAATTTTATTTTTATTGATTCTAATTCTTTAACTTTCATTTTTCTTCTTTCTTTTTTACTTCGATGTTTAAAGCTAAAGATTTTAATTCACTGGTCAAAAGATTGAAAGAAGCAGGAATATTAGGTAGTCTTATCTCTTCACCTTTTAATATTGCCTCATAAGTAGCTGCCCTTCCTCTAATGTCATCCGATTTTATTGTTAGCATTTCTTGCAATATATGAGCAGCTCCATAACCTTCTAAAGCCCAAACTTCCATTTCCCCAAATCTTTGTCCACCAAATTGAGCCTTTCCTCCCAGAGGTTGTTGGGTAATCAAAGAATATGGACCAATGGCCCGCATATGAATTTTATCTTCAACCATGTGAATCAATTTCATTAAATACATACAGCCTACAGTGATTTTTTCTGGAAAGGGAAGTCCGGATCTTCCATTATAAAGTGTCATTTTTCCATCTTCAGAAAGATTAGCCTTTTTTAATTCTTCTTTGATACCTGTTTCAGTCACTCCTGAAAGAGCAGGAGATACGGCATAATAGCCTAATTTTTGAGCTGCACACCCCAAATTTGCTTCTAACACCTGGCCTAAATTCATTCTCGAGGCAATACTCATTGGACTCAAAATAACATCGATTGGGGTTCCGTCTTCTAAAAAAGGCATCTCTTCTACGGGTAATACTTTTGAGATTACTCCTTTGTTGCCGTGTCTCCCAGCAAGCTTGTCACCTGCCTGGACCTTTCTAATTTCAGATATTTCAACTTCAATCCTCTTTATAATCCCGGGTTCCAATTTATGTCCTTCTTCTCTAGAGAAAATTTTCACTCCAATTATTTTCCCTCTTTTTCCATGCTCTACTCTTAAAGAAGTGTCTTTTACCTCCTTTGCTTTTTCACCAAAAATTGCTCTTAGTAACCTTTCTTCAGGAGTTAATTCAGTTTCACCTTTTGGAGAAATCTTCCCAACTAAAATATCGTTGGGACCGACTTCAGCTCCGATTCTAACAATTCCCTCTTCATCTAAATCTTTCAGTCTTTCTTCAGAAACGTTTGGAATATCGGATGTTGTTATTTCAGGTCCCAATTTTGTTTCTCTAACATCACAGGTAAAGTTATCGACGTATACGGAAGTAAAAATATCATCTTTGACTAATTTTTCAGAAATCAAAATTGCATCTTCAAAGTTTTCTCCCCTCCAGGGAAGAAAAGCAACTAAGACATTTTTACCTAAACTTAAAAATCCATTAGCTATGGCTCCGCCGTCGGTTAATACATCTCCTTTTTTTACTTTTTGTCCTTTTTTAACTATTGGTTTTTGATCAAAGCAAGTATATTGATTTGTTCTCTCAAATCTTTTTAAATAGTAAACTTTTTCCCTTTTTGATTTTTGATTTTTAATCTTTATTTCTTTCCCATCGACATAAGTAACAATTCCAGGTTCTTGAGCAATCAAAACTCTGCCTGAATCTCTAGCAACTTTCTCCTCAACTCCAGTCATTACTAAAGGTGCTTCAGAATTCAAAAGGGGAACGGCTTGTCTTTGCATATTAGAACCCATCTGAGCTCTATTAGCATCGTCATTTTGTAAAAATGGAATTAAAGATGTAGCTATAGAGATTGATTGCTCAGGAGAAACGTCAATAAAAGTGATTTTTTTCCTTTCACAAATACCTGGTTCGCCTTTTATTCTCGCTTCAACTTCTGATTCAGTAATTTGTCCGTTTTTATTTATTTTCAGTGCTCCTGAGGCTATATTCTCTCTTTCTTCTTCATAGGCAGATAAATATTCAATTTTAGGAATCACCTTTCCATTCTTAACTTTAAAATAAGGAGTTTCCAAAAAACCATAGGGATTGACTCTGGCGAAAGTCGCCAAATGAGTAACAAGTCCTATGTTTTGCCCTTCAGGAGTTTGGATGGGACAGATCCTTCCATAATGCGAAGGTTGGACATCTCTAACCTCAAACCCTGCTCTCTCCCTGGTTAACCCACCGGGACCGGTAGCAGTTAATCTCCTCTTATGTTCTGTCTCAGATAATGGGTTTTCATTATCCATGAATTGACACATTTGTGAGGAGGTAAAAAATTCTTTTATTATCCCTATTACTGGTCTTGGATTTATTAATTGGGCTGGGGTCAGGGTTGCAGGGTCAAGAGTAGACATTCTATCTTTGACTATCCTAGCCATTCTCATAAAACCAACTCTCAAGCGATTGAGCAAAAGTTCAGTAAAAACTCTCACCCTTCTATTCCCTAAATGATCAATCTGGTCTGCTTTTGCTTCTGGATTGTTATTTAACCTAATTATTTCTCGTAAAACTGCTAAAACATCATCGGGTTTTAGCACCCTATCTTTCACCGTAATTCCTTTTTCAACTTTTGATTTTAGTTCGGGTAAACGCCGTCCCATTCTCCATCTCCCAACTTTTGACAAATCATACCTTTCAAAATTGAAAAACATATTCCAAATTAACTCTTTGGCTGTATCGGGTGTGGCATAATCGCCAGGTCTTAATCTACCGTATACTTCAACAAGGGCTTCACCTTGATTTTTCGCTGAATCCTTTTTTAAGGTTTCGGAAATATAATCTACTTCTCCTTTATTAACGTCTTCGAACATTTTTTCGAACTTAGAATCGCTACCTATACCAAATGCTTTCAAAAGTGTTGTCGAAGGTACTTTTCTCTTTCTATCTATTGTTACGCCGATAAATCCTGTCGGTTCTGTTTGAAATTCAAGCCAGGCACCACGGTTGGGAATAATCTTTGCCCCAAAATAGTTTTTACCTCTTATATTTTCAGAAACAAAAAAAACCCCAGGAGAACGAATCAACTGGGAAATAGACACTCTTTCTACGCCATTAATGATAAAAGTTCCCCTTTCAGTCATCAGGGGAAAATTTGCTAAAAAGACTTCTTGTTCTTTAATTTCTTTTGTCTTTAAATTAACTAGCTTTGCCCGAACCCTGAGAGGAATTTCGTAAGAGTCATTATTTTTCTTCGCCTCTAAATCAGATTTATAATTTGGTTTTCCGAGCTTGTAGTCCAAAAACCAAAGCCCTAATTCTTTGCCAGTATAATCTGAAATAGGAGAAACTTCTTGAAATAGTTCTTTTAAATCTTCTTCCCAAAATCTTTGCCAGATTTCTTTTTGTAAGGACAATAAATAAGGGAGAGGCAAAAATACCTTTGCCTTCCCAAAATTTTTTATTTTGTTTTTTTTCATACCCTGTAGTGAAATTTCAAATAAAATTTCTCCGAAATTTTTATTGTACCCCGTAGGAATGTTTGAAATTCTACTACGAGGCCTAATTCAAAAAAGGCCCTGAAAAATAAGGTCAAAACTGATTTTAACTCCTAAATTTAAATTTGTCAACTACTTTTTTAAATCTTCAATCTTTTTAATAACTTCTTGATTCCCCGGATTCATCTCCATCTTAGTTAGAATAAACTTATCCAACCCGAATCCCTGGAATCTCTCTTTTTAAACTTATTCCTTTTGGGGCGCTTCCAGGCAATTAATATTTATCACCTCAATTCTCTCTTCTCCACTGAAAATTGGGATTGGCTCGCATTTTTTTGCCTGATTTATTAAAGTATTTATTGTATCAATTCTACCTTGTTGATAAGCCTGATTTAATATTTTCAATTTAAAATCTGTCCAAAAATCATAAAAAATATAAATCACTGAAAAGACTATCCAAATGACAATTATTATATTAAGAATGAGTTTCTTTGAAATTGCCATATTTTAAATGTGGGTTTCCCATACAAATTCATTTTATCACAGAAGATTAGAGAAAAATAGATTTAACATCGTTTTTCAGTTCTTAATTTATCATTCTTCTGTTAAGCTATCGAAGTCGACCTTTTAATGTTTTGTAAAATTCCAAGAGCTAAAAAATTGGCAATCAAGCTTGAACCGCCATAACTAATAAAAGGTAAGGGAATTCCAATGATTGGTAAAAGCCCAATGTTCATTCCAATGTTGATAAAAGCTTGAGAGACCAATAAAATGGCAAATCCTGAAGCAAAAAGACGAGAAAAATTAGTTTCAGTTAATATCGCAATTTTAATTGTTCGCCAGATTAAAATTGAAAATAAAGCAAAAAGAATGAAAACACCGATTAGGCCCATTTCTTCAGCAATAGCAGCAAAGATAAAATCCGTTTGAGGCTCTGGCAAAAATCCATGCTGGGTCTGGGAACCTTTCTCTATTCCCTGACCAAAAATCCCTCCTGAACCTATGGCAATTTTTGCCTGATTTTGGCTCCAAGAAACTCCAAGCGGTTCAATTGGATAAAAAAAGCTTATTATCCTCTCTTTTTGATAATCTTTTAAGAAAAAATTCCATCCTAAAATAAAAATTAAAAGAAAAAAGAGAACTAAAATTAAAAATTGGCGAAGTTTAATTCCTGAAATAATTAAAATTCCTACCCATAAACTAATTAGAATTAAAACCGAGCCTAAGTCTGGCTGGTAAAAAATAAGCATCGAGGGTAAAAGGATATAAACTCCAGAAATCAAAATGTGCCTTAACCTATACATTTCTATATGCCTCATTGAAAAGTATTTTGCCAAAAGAATTATTAAAATAATTTTTATGAATTCAGTTGGGTCAATGGAGATTAAATCCACTTTATACCAAGATTTAGCTCCTCTGATTTCTAGAGCAAAAAAGAAAAGACCAATCAAAGAGATAATAGAAAGAAAATAAAGAAAGAGAATGAATCGAGTTTCCCTCAATGTTCTCCAATCAAAAAAACTAAAAAGAACCATCAATAAAAATCCGATTGTTAAAAAAATAATCTGCTTTTTAAAATTTAAAAAATCTCCTTTTGAGGAACTGTAAATTGATAACAACCCAAGTCCGACTAAAAGAAGAGTAGAAATTATAAATATCCAATCTAACTTCCTGAAATGTAAAATGATATTTTTCATTTACTATCTGCTAATTTGGATTGCCCTTCTTGTTTTTTTGAAATAACCTGATGAATCAATACAATAAGTAACATCAGTGGGGCAATTATCAACGCCAGGGGATATTTTTTTTATTGCATAACAAGAATCTTCAGGATAATTCATTAAGCCAACAGAACAAGTTTTTGTTGGATCTATTTCTGTCCCTCCGCCATCTAAATCTAAATAACCAAAATAAGTAATACCAAAATTATAACCGTCGGGGTCTGCTAACACTGCTTCTATTCCGGTATCAGCGACAAAAAAAGCGACTACCGAATCTCCAACTTGACGAGTCATTTTTATTTGCGAAATTATAATCGTGCTAATCCCCGAAGCAATGGCCAAAATTATAGTAGAAATCAAAATTACCAAATAAATTGAAATTCCTTTTTGTGTTTTGAATTTAGTATTGAGCATCTAAATCTCTTTGAGAAATTGTTGTTTGAATTTTTATTCTTGCCTTCATTTCGGGCCGAGGAGTTTTCGCTTCTATATCTAAAAATAGGGTTATTCTTGGTTGAAGTTGATCGGTCTGAGAAGCTCCTTTAACTAAAAACTGGCTCTGTGGTGCCAAAACTAAAAAATCGTCTGGGGTTAAAGGTAGCTCGCTACCAAAACCAGCACTAGAACTACTCGAGGATATTCTCTGATAAATTTGGCCGGTACTGTTTCTTAAATAAAACTCCTGGCATTCAAAGTGATGATTGATAAACCTAATATTAGTTATTCTGTCTGCGTCTCCATATGAAGAAGTGGAATAATTATATCCTTCCAACCCTGTTCCCAAACACAAACCTGTTGTATCTTTTTTTGCCATTCTCAATGCTCTGCCCATATATTCCAAAATGTAAGATGTATTATCAAAAAGTGTTTGAGAAGCTAAAGTTTTTCTTTGAGCTGTAAGCGAAGAAACAAAAAGACTAGTGACAGAACCACTCAATAATAAGAAGATAGCAATGGTAACTAAAACTTCAATTAGAGTATAACCTTTTCTCATCTTAACGCCAATTATATAAATGCTCCATAGTTTTAACTTCGTGAGTTCTTCCTCTTTCTTGCCAAGAAACCTCAACCAAAATTTCTATTTCTTCAGCGCCTAGTTTCCCTAAAGTAATACTTCTTTGAAATTGTGTTTGAGAACCAACATTTCTGCAATTATAAAAATTACCATCTAAACATAGATATTGAGCAGTACAATTTGGGTCAGGGAACTCTGAACTTTGATAATCTAAATTATAGCTAGTTATATCAGTTAAATTAACATTCCAATTATTATCTTCTAACCAGTTTGTATCCCTTATATTTCTAATGACCTCAATTCCCTCTTGAGCTAAGTAACTAGCAATTAATTTTGAGTGAATTATTGGAGTAGAAGCAATGGTTTGTTGGATTAAAGCAAAAGCTCCTCCTAGGGTCAACATTAAAATAGATATTGCAAAAATTGCTTCCAAAAGAGTAAACCCAACACCATTTTTGGAAGCGATAGTGCGTGGATAAATTCTCTTTCTTAATTCTTGATTTATATTAAAATGGTGCTGGGTAAAACTATTTTTTAGTTTATTTTTCATTAATGAATTTCTATTAGACCAGCGGTATTTACTTCAACAGTTTTAGTTTGGCTATTAGTAATCAACTCAATTTTGCCATTTTTGGGGCACTCACCGGGATGCCTAATTTCAATCCTCGGATCGGGTGATTTAAAACTAATCCAAATATCTGTCTTGGAAACAGAACCGCAAAAAACCTGGTTAATCCTCACTTCTTCTTCAAGATTTATTACATCGATTTTTCTATCGGGATTATCTCCGGTAGTTTCATACTTACCGTTATCGTTGAGATCAGCAAAAAGAAAATAAGAAGATGGGTAAGCGATGTCAAATGTAATTGCATAACGTGCTGGGATTACTGGTGGGGGCCCTCCACAAAGTGCGATAGGACACTCCTCTGCTGCCGTTGCCTTTTCTTGAACTCTCCTTATATCTTGAGCTAATTTATAGGCAGCTCTTTGTAAAGCTATACTCTTCCCTCCTTCACGATAATTAGCAAAAGTAATTACACCCAACAAAGAGATAATAAAAATTACAACCAATATTTCAACAAGCGTAAACCCCGCACCACTTTTTCGCTTTTGGTATTTCATAATTAACCAGGTGGAATCTCTTTCCATTTTGGAAGAGGAAGAGAAAGGTTTAGGGTTTTAGATTTAGAGCAAAAACCGACATCATCAGTTATAGTTAAGATTACATTATAATTCACTATGCTAGTATAGGTGGTGGTGGCATTCCCTTTATAGGTTGAATCTGTCCCTGGATTAATATTAAAATCGAAATCCCATTCATAACTAACGACTCCTTTATTCTGGCAAAGACCTACTCCTCCAGAGTAACAAAGCGCTTCAGTGTTATTAAGGTCAGAACCATCTTGGATAAATGTTACTATCTCACCAATAGAAGGCTTGGAAGGTCGAGGAGCAAAATCAGGCCAAGGATAGGCATGGGAAGGGGTGGTGAAATTCGGGCCTGCTCCCCAGTCAGACCAATCTTGGCTTCCAGTTGCTGCTTTAACTTTCACTCTCCAATAATATGAACCGCCGTAGCCAATATCAAAATCATTTGTCTCTGGAGTAGGATTAGGAACTGTCCAAACAGCTGCTGTACCAATTCCACCTGATGAAACTGTTTGGGAACTGGTAGCATCAACGACTAAATTGCCAAATCCTGAATCGGTTGCCACTTGCAAATGATATTCAGTTTGATTGTCACCCTCATTATCTTGGTAAGTCCATTTTAATCCAACTCGACCACGGCCAGGCATAATATTACAATAGACTGGTGTTCCATCAAGATCAATTGATTCAACATAAGGTGGGGAATTAAAAGAAAGAGTAGTAATAACTTTATAGTCAGAAGTTCCACAGACACCTTGATTTAAACAATTGAAACTAATCCAGCCGATATTGAGATCTGACCAAGCCCAACCTTTGAATTCAGCAGGAGTCAAAGATGGGTCAATCCAAACTCCATAGTTTGTATCCCTCAATCTAATCCAACCTCCAGGCCAATCACCATTATGAGCAACAACCTTTGCCCAACCATAAACTGGACATTGGCCTCCAGGGCAGGAAAGATTAACCCAGGCTCGACAAGGAGAAACAGGACAGCCTGATAAGTCTGTTTCATTGAATGTAATCCAGCCAATATTGTCTGACCAGGCGTAACCAGAAAAATAACCTGTTGAAGGATCAATATTTACTCCATAATCAACGGTGGAACAATAATTTGTATTGTTACAATTAAAGCTAATCCAGCCTATATTTTCTGACCAGGCCCAGAGAGAGACATTAGTTGTAGGGGACGGAGAGGTGGTAAAACTCATCTCTTCTCCATATCCCCAACCAGCAGAGTTATAGGCTTTGCCTCGAAAGTAATAGGTGGTATTTGGATTTAATCCGGTGATGGTATGGTTAAAGGTTCCGGTTCCAAAAGTTCCAGATTCTGTCCAAGAATTAGGATAACTTCCTGAGACAGTTCCCCATTCAAATCCTCTTTCATCAACTGTTGCTCCACCTGTAGCTAAAATATTTCCATTCAAAGTAGCTGTAGTTAAAGTGATATTTGTAGCAATTGAAGTAGAAACTATGGGGATAGAAGGAAAAGCCGCAGGACAGATATTAGTAATAGTAGAAGTAGGAGTAGTAACAGTTGGGAAAGGAGAGATAATATTTGGGATAGGACTGTCAACTGATGGAGGAGGAGGAGGAGGAAGGCTAACTGTTGGAGTAGAAATGGTAACAGTTGGAGAAACTGAAGTTATTGGAGAACACGCAGATATATTTCCATTATTATCAGTCTTTAACAATAAAATATCTCCTAAACCAAGACCCCAACTATAGGTGGAACCAGTAACAATGTATCCTCCACCGGCAGTTTGGATAACTGAATTGCCAAAGTCAAAGCTATTCCCACCAATTGCTTTTGCCCAAGAAAGATTACCAGCAGAATCGAGTTTTAAAAGTAAGACATCGCGACTACCAGCACCCCAACTATCGGTGGAACCAGTAACAATGTATCCTCCATCAGTGGTTTGGATAATTGAGCGACTCTCCTCGTCGTTATTCCCGCCAATTGCTTTTGCCCAAGAAAGATTACCAGCAGAATCGAGTTTTAAAAGTAAGACATCGCGACTACCAGCACCCCAACTATAAGTCTCACCGGTAACAATGTATCCTCCATCAGTGGTTTGGATAATTGAGTAACCAAAATCGTTGCCAGTCCCACCAATTGCTTTTATCCAAGAAAGATTACCAGTAGAATCGAGTTTTAAAAGTAAGAAATCGTAACCACCAGCACCCCAACTATCGGTGGAACCAGTAACAATGTATCCTCCATCAGTGGTTTGGATAATTGAGTAACCGAGTTCAACACCACCTTTGCCAATCACCCGTGTCCACTGAAGGTTATTATTTAAATCAAATTTTAAAAAAAGTATATTAGCATTAGCAGCACCCCAACTATCGGTGGAACCAGTAACAATGTATCCTCCATCAGTGGTTTGGATAATTGATCTGCCCCTTTCGTCTTTTTTTTCACCAATTGCTTTTGCCCAAGAAAGATTACCAGCAGAATCAAGTTTTAAAAGTAAGACATCGTGACCATCAACACCCCAACTATCGGTTTCACCAGTAACAATGTATCCTCCATCAGTGGTTTGGATAATTGACCAACCAAACTCGCTGCCAGTCCCACCAATTGATTTTATCCAAGAAAGATTACCAGTAGAATCGAGTTTTAAAAGTAAGACATCGTAATAACCACCAGCACTCCAACTATTGGTCTCACTAGTAACAATGTATCCTCCGTCAGTAGTTTGGATAATTGAGCGACCAGTCTCGTTCTTAGTCCCACCAATAGTTTTTAAAAAATTAGCTCCAGCTTGGGCCCCAACCTTTTCAGTTTTCCTGAAATGAAAAATCAGAAAACCAAAAACTACTATAAAAATTATTATTAAAAAGACAAAATTTTTTTTAGACATTTTTTTCCAGTCTTTTATATATTATATCGAAAGTAAATTTAAATACCAAGAAATTATATTTTCGCCAAAAAATAAGGCAATAAACGTCCCTGCGACCAAAAAAGGTCCAAAAGGGACTTCTGATTTTAATGTTTTCTTTTTGGCTAAAATTAATCCTATTCCGATTATTGCTCCGATGAAAAATGAGAAAAACAAAGCAACTAAAATTTTTGGAAAACCCAAAAATAAACCCATTAAAAAAGCTAATTTGACATCTCCAAAACCCATCCACTTTCCTTTTGAAATTAAATAGATAGATAAAAAAAACAGGGAAGCTCCGAGAGCGCTATAAATAGAATTTAGAATTTGGGATTTAGGGTGCAAGAAAAGAAAAATAGCAGATATTAAAATCGCTGGGTAGATTACTTGGTCGGGAATAATATAGTGTTTGAGGTCGTAAAAGAAAATAACAATCAGAGAACATGAAACATACAACATGAAAAATAAATTTACAAAATTTTGGAAATTAGAAATTGGGAATTGATTAAAAGTTCCGAGGAATATTAATGCAGTTACTATTTCTACGAGGGGATATTGCCAGGAAATTTTTTTTCCGCAATAGCGACATTTACCTCTTAAAATTAAAAAGGAAAAAACAGGGATTAAATCTTTAAAAAAAAGAGTGTGTTTGCAAGAAGGACAAAAAGACCTTCCTTTCAAAAAACTCTTGCCGCTCTTTAATCTATAAATTACACAATTTAAAAAAGAACCTAAAATTAAACCAAATAAAAAAGCAAAAAAAGAAAAAATCAAATTTATCATTATTCAATTTTAGCATTTTTTATTTGAATATAAAAAATTGGCGGGGGGACCCGCCAATTTTAAAATAAGACAAATCTTTTCAACAATTGCTCAGAAAAAAATTAAGGGAAGCAACAATCAGCTAGAGTTGGCTGAACATCATTGCACTGGAAATTTCCTCGCTCAGAAGAAGTGTACCAAGTCACAGGAGTAGATGGATTTTCAAGTACACACCAAACACAAAATTGATCTGAATCGCCCAAACCCGAATTAGTCTCCCAGGTATAAACGTAGGGAGCAGCATTTCTTGGATCTGGAGGAATACTCAGCATATAAGTGCCAATGGCAGGAGGCATTGCAGGACCAGCAGCGGTAAGGTATTCATCCTGTCCGGGCCCGCAGCCAGTATCGTCATAACATAACTCTTGAGCTGAAACAATTTGTCTCATATCAGACATCCTTCTGGCATCTCTTGCCCTTGCTCTGGCTGTACCCATCGATACTAAAACAATTCCAGCTAACATTCCAATGATAGCTATAACGACTAATAATTCAATTAAAGTAAAACCTTTTTTATTCATATTTTAAAACCTTTAATTTTTTCGACCTTTTAAATTTATTATATTTATTATATCACATTAACCTGGTAGTAGAAATTTCTCTCATTACTGGGTTTATTATATCATATTTTAATCTGTCAAGCCCTTAAAATCCACCCATCATTTTGTAAAGGGGCATAATAACTGAAACTGCTATTCCACCAATCCCTAATCCCAAAAAGATAATCATTGCCGGTTCTAATAAGCTAATCAAGTTTTGAATGTCCCGGTCAATTTCTTTCTGGTAAAATTGGCTGACTTCTTTTAATACAACATCGATTCTACCTGTTTTTTCTCCAACTATAACCATTTGGGTAAACATAGGAGGGAAAAGTTCTGGAAAATAGGAGAAACTATAAGAAATCGATTCTCCCCTTCTGACATCTTCTCTTGTTTTCAAAATCGCTTCTTTGTAAGAATTATTTCCGATGGTATTGGCTGAAGTCCCTAAAGCATCTGCAATTGGTAATCCTCCTGAAACTAAGGTTGAGAGGTCTTCAGCCAGACGAGCTAAATAAATCATCTTAGAAAGAGATCCTATTAAAGGAATTTTAATCAAAATATTGTCAGTTACTTTTTTCCCTTCTTTTGTTTTTCTATATTGAATGAGAAGAGAAATTAAACCTACTAAAATTAAAATTAATGCCCAGCCCCATTTTTTTATAAAATCTCCAAAATTTATGACAAGTTTGGTAATGGTTGGTAGTTCAGCACCGCTTTCCATTAAAGCCGCCTTTAATTGGGGCAGGATGAAAAAGGAGGCAAAAAAGAGCATTAAAATTGCCATTGCCAAAACGAGCATCGGATAGATTAAGGCTCCTTTTATATTTTGAGTCAAACGATATTGACTTTCCAAATAGTCAGCTAAATAATCTAAACATCCTGAAAGTTTTCCAGACAATTCACCAGATTTAACCATTGAGACGTAAAAAGGAGAAAATATTTTCGGATAGTGAGAAAAGGCCGCGGAAAGAAGAGTTCCTCCTTGAACTTCTTCAGATATTTTTTGAATCTTTTCTCTCAAGTTTGGATTTTGAGTCTGAGAATACATTGTTCTTAGAGTTTCAACTAATGGTATTTTTGACCTAAACATTATTGAAAGCTGTCTTGTAAAAAGAACTAAATCTTTCATCGTTGTTTTCTTTAAGAATTTAATTTCTCTAGCAATAACTGGTCGTTTTACTTCTTCTTCCAAAAGAGTGACATATAAATCGTGTCTTCTTAAAAGAGAAATAGCGGCTTCTCTTGAAGAAGCCTCAATTACACCCATTTGAACTTCTCCTGTTTTTGTTCTAGCCTGATAATTAAACTTCATTTTAAAAGCATCCTTAATTCAGCTGGATTCAATGAATATCGCAAAGCATTTTCAGTTGAAATTTCGCCTCTTTTTACTAAATTAGCCAAAGACCTATTTAATGAAATCATTCCGATGTCAGCTGATGTATCAATGACCAGAGGAAGTTCATGAATTTTGTTTTCTCTGATTAAATTGGATATAGCTGGGGTGTTGAACATTATCTCGCAAGTAGGAATTAATCCACCTCTAATTCTTGGAATCAATCTCTGAGAAATTACTCCAAAAAGAGAACCTGAGAGTTGAGCCCTAATCTGGGGTTGCTGTTCAGGAGGAAAAGAGTCAACTATTCTATGAACTGTCTGGGCAGCTGAATTTGTATGCAAAGTAGCAAATACCAAATGACCGGTTTCAGCTGCGGTAATGGCAGTTGCCATTGTTTCAGGGTCCCTCATTTCACCAACCATTATCACATCTGGATCCTCTCTAAAAGTCGATCTTAGAGCTTTAAGAAAGCTATGGGTGTCATGACCAAGCTCTCTTTGTTCAATTAAAGACTTGTCGTCTTTAAAAAGATACTCTATTGGATCTTCTATGGTAATTATGTGTTCGCGTCGGGTATGGTTTATTTCATCAAGCAAAGCAGCTAAAGTAGTTGACTTTCCGTGAGAAGACGGGCCGGTAAGTAAAATAAAACCTTGAGGAGGTTTTATGAACTCATGCAAAATCGGGGGAAGATTTAATTCTTCAATTGTAGGAATTTTTCTTGGTATCAATCTTAAGGCACAAGAAATTTCTCCTGTTTGAAAGAAAATGTTTACTCTAAAACGCCCTCTATCTGCAAAGTTGTAAGAAAAATCAACTTCCTTTTCTTTCACAAATTTTTCGTATCTTTCAGTCCCGAGTAAAATCTGAGCCATTCCTCTAACGTCTTCTGAAGATAACTTTCTTTCTTTAATAAGGGGAATCAATTTATCAGCTATTCTTAAAATTGGCGGATGGCCAACTGACAAATGCAAATCAGAAGCCTGTTGGTTAAGGGTCATATCCAAATATTCATTTAATTTTTTTACTATTTCTTCAGGCATTCTTTTACTTGTTCAACGACTTCGCTTGGAGTATAGTTTGATTTTACCAAATATTTTTCTGCTCCCATTTGCAAACTTTTTTCGACTTCTGCTTTTTGTCCTAAATTTGATAAAACCACAACCGGAATGGATTTTAGTCTTTTATCTTCTTTGATTTTTCTCAAAATTTCCCAGCCATCCATCCCAGGTAAAACAATATCTAACAAAATTAAATCGGGTTTTTCTTTTATCTTTTCTAAAGCATCTTCTCCATTTGTTGTTATATCAACTTCAAAGCCAGTCTCTTTCAGTTTTGTTGAATAAATATCAATAATAAAAGGGTCGTCTTCAATTAATAAAATTTTTTTCATTTTATTTTTCTACTGCCACGGTTATTACTTCTTCTATCATCGTGATTCCATCTAAAGCTTTCAATACTCCATCTTGCATCATTGTTATCATCCCTTGTCTTTTTGCTTCTTCTCTTAAATTTAATTCCGTAGGTTCTTTTAAGGTTATCTCAGCTAATTTATCAGTCATTGCTAAAACCTCAATTATAGCAATTCGGCCTGAAAATCCGGTCTTATTACACTTTGGACAACCAACTGCCTCCCAGGTATAAATTGGTTTTTTAATTTTGATTTCTTCTCTAGATTGGGAAGGCATTTCCTCTATTGCTTTTAAAATTAAATCACTTACCTCTGCTTTTACCTTAATTTTTTTCTTACAGTGGTCGCAAAGTCTTCTAACTAACCTTTGAGCCAAAACTATTCTTAGAGTAGGAGGAATCAAATAAGGTTTCACACCCATATCAATTAATCTTGGAATAACTCCGATAGCATTTGTAGTATGGAGAGTGGAAAGGACAATATGGCCAGTTAAGGCAGCGTGGATAACTAATCCGGCTGATTCTTCATCTCTTATTTCTCCAACCATGACGATATCGGGGTCTTGTCTTAAAATGGACCTCAATCCGGTAGCAAAATTATAATTCAATTCAGGTCTTATTTGAGATTGATTTATTCCTTCAATGAAATACTCAACAGGGTCTTCTAAAGTAACGATATTTACATCCTCTTTGTTTAAAATCTGCAAAACAGCATAAAGGGTTGTCGTCTTTCCACAGCCAGTTGGACCTGTTGCTAAAACTAATCCCCAGGGTTTTTTAATCTCTTTTTTTATCACTTCGTAATTTCTTCCTTTCAAACCTAATTCTTCAAATTTTTTTAAACCAACTCTAGGGTCTAAAACCCTGATGGCCACTTTTTCTCCTAAGGTGGTGGGAAATGTTGAGACTCTAAAGTCAATATCTCTGTCTTCTATTGTGGCAGAAAACCTCCCATCTTGAGGAATCCTAGTTTCGTCCAATTTTAAATTGGTTAAGATTTTAATTCTAGCGATGATGGCAGGATGAATTCTCATTGGAAGCAAAAGCGAGGAATGTAATGCACCAAGTGATCTAAATCTGACTCTTAATTTTTCTTTTCCTGGTTCAATATGAATGTCTGAAGCTTTTCCATCAACGGCGTGACGCAACATTACAGCAACGACTTTTGAAATTGGAGCTTCTTCAACTAATCTGGCTATTTCAGCTGCTGTTTTTGGTCTTACTTCTACTCTTTCTGCTTCTATCTCTGTTTCTAATTCGGCTAAAGCCGTAGTCACCTCCCTCTTTAATGTCTTCATTTGACCCAAGAGATTGTTGAAAGTACTAGGTTTTATAAGAAAAATTTTAACTGTGAATTTTTGTTGTCTAGAAAGAAAATTTAAAGCTTCTTTAGCTTTCAAATCTTCTGGATAAACCATGCCGATTTCCAAAATATCGCCTTCTTTGCCCAAGCCAATCATTTGATAATGCTTTGCTGTTTCTTCTGGAATTTGTTCTAAAATTCTCAAAGGAATTTCTTCTGGGCTTACTTCCCTTAGAGGAATTTTAAGGTCTTCTGATTTTAATTTGAATAAAAAATCTTCTGAAACGATTTCTTTATCTATAATGATTTCTTCCTCTCTTTTCCCTGATGTTTTAACTTCGAATTCTAAAGAGGTTGCTTGAGTTTTATCAATCACTCCTTTTTTAACTAATTTTCTTATTAGTACCATATTAATAGGAAATAAATGGATTTTCTCTCCCAGCTACCCCCTCGAATGGTTTTATTTCCTCAAATAGCTGTAGTTCATCAAAAATAATTTTTTGCTTTTCTAAGAAATCAAAATCTAACTTTATTCTTTTGATTACTTTCTGGGGAAGTTCCAACTGAACTTCCTCTAAAAAAAACTTTCTTAAATAGAAAAGAGCAGCAAATATACCAATAATTAGCAAAGTGTGGATTAAATATTTTCTTATTTCTATTTTTTTAATTTTAGCAAAAGAGATTGCCATCCTAATGAGAATAAAACTTTACTTTTATTTCAAAATCAAAGAGACCTTCAGCACCAGGAATGATTTTTCCAGCCGGAGTTTCAAAAGAAACTTCTTTTATATTAATCATCCTGGCTGACTTTTCCAAAGCTAAAATAAAATTTCTAAAGGCAGGATAAGAACCTGAAATCGTAAAGGACGTCTCTATTTCTTCAGTTCCAGGAATTTCTTTTGAAAGAGAGAGGTCGAATGTTCTTATTTCTTTTAGGATTAAACCATTCGCCGAAGCTGATTTTGAAACAAAATTGAAAAAAGAAGGTAAAGAAGGGTCTTCTGGTATTGCTAAATCAATTTTAGAAATTTCACTTTCATATTTTTTTAACTTTTCAGAGTCGCTAATCAATTCTTTAAAATATTCGCTTTGAGCTTGGTGTGCTTTCTCCCATTCATCAACAGATTCTTTAATTTGAGAAATCGCTTGATATTTAGGAGATAAAACCAACAAAATCAAAGAAATTGAGATAAAGAAAAGTATAAAGGTTAAGATTGGATAATTTATTTTTTCCATCTAAAAATCTCTGGATTGAGAGAAATTTCAAAAGCAAATTCGACCTTTCCTTCTTTAGTAATTGAAACTTCAGAGAGATTGATGTCTTTAACCATAGAATCATCTCTCAACAAAAAAACCTGTTGGCCCAAATTTAAAAAGTTGTCGGTTTGACCTGTAAGGTTGAGTGTATTTTCCTCTGGTTCTAATTCAAATTGGCTATACATTACTTTTGGATGGGAAGTCTTTTGCAAAAGTTCAAAGATATTGGAAGCAAAAGAGTGTTCTTGTAATATGACTGAGAAATTCTTTATCTTTTCTTGCCAAAAAGTTAGTTCTTCTTCGATTTCTTTAATTTCGGAAGTTTTTTCTTTTTCAATTAAGCTTTTCAATTCATCAATTCTATCTCTGTGTTTTTTTTCAGATTGCGAAAAAGCAAAATAAGTTGAAATTACAATAAGAAAGAAAATTAAAGAAATAGAAAATAAAATGACCTGCCAACGCGGAACTCTTACTTTTTTTCTTGGAATAATTTCTATGGGCATATTAGTAGTAGGTCAAGTTTTTCGCTCCTCTTACGACGAGCTCTTAACCCGCCTAAATTTTTCCAAAATTTTTGGCGGGCCCGACTCTTTTCCTCAAGGGGATTTTAATTACTCCAACCCTTCTAGAGCGGCACCAACAGCTATGGCATAAGAAGGGCCCATTTCTTTTAACGTCTCTTCTAAAATTGGGGGGTAAAAAATTTTTGAAAAAGGATTTGCAATTTCTACCTCCATTTTAAAATAATCTCTGGAATATTCAAGTAAACCTGGCAAAAGGGCAGAGCCACCAGCTAAAATTATTTTTTGAACATTTTTTCCTCCCATGGCATAAAAGCCGCTTAAAATACTTTTAACTTCTCCCAAGAGTTGATCAATTAAAGGAAGAAGTATCTTTCTGATGTTTGTTCTTCCTTTCAAACCAGGGCCTTCAATTGGCAAAATCCCGTATTTTCTCTTTAAACTTTCAGCAGTTTTATGATCAACCATTAATCCCTTAGCTATTTGGTCAGTTAATTGATTAGCTGAGAAATCAAAACTATGAGAAATTTTTAAAATCTTTTTATCTATAATATTGCAGGTTGTGCTTTGAGTCCCTATATCAATTATCGAAATGGCTCTTTTTTCTTCTCCAACCAAAGATTTTACTAAACTGAATACTTCTGCTTCCAAAAGAGTTAATTCTAAACCAGAAGTGTTAGCAATTGATTGATATTGATTAACCAATTCTCTGGGAACGGCAACTAATAAAATCTTCAATTTTGCTTTCTCTTTTCCAGCATAAACACTTTCAATTATCTTCCAATCTAAAGTCACTTCAGCAATTGGTAAGGGGACATATTGTCTGGCTTCAAATTTCACTGCCTGAGGAAGTTCTTTTTCACTCATTGGGGGAAGTTCAAAAGTAGTAAAAAAAGTAGTAAAGTCAGGGATTGTAAAAACGCATTTATTTGTCTTAATTTTTGCTTCTTGCATTACTGCTCTTACTGCCCTGGCTATATCGTCTCTAGAAAGAGAAAGGACATTTCTTTCAAACGTCCTGAATGTCTTTGCATAAAAGGCTTCTCCTCTTATTTCTCCGTAGTTTTCCAAATATATCCTTTCCCTTCGTTTCGATAATTCAACGACTTTTATAGCTGAAGTGCCAACATCTATCCCTAAAAATTTTTTTGCAAAAAAGGGCATCTTTTTTTATTATTCAAATTATCATACCATTTATATTAATGGAAGAAAATGCTTTTATAAAAATTAAAAAACTTTTTTTGGAAATTTTTTTTCCAAAATTTTGTTTAGGTTGCAAAAAAGAAGGAGAATATCTTTGCTCAGATTGTAAAGAGTTGCTCGACATATTAAGAATTCACAAAAATCACAAAACTAAGTTTATCTCAGACCTCTATTTTCCGCTCCCCTATAAAAATCCTTTAGTGAAAAAACTTATCTCAAATTATAAATATGAACCTTTTTTAAAGGATTTAGCTGGAGTATTATCCTTTTTGATTCTAAATCATTTTCAGCTTCTTGATAACCCTCCGTCATTTATTAGCCCCCAACCAAAAAATGGTGGGGGGTCAGAGCTCATTTTCATTCCAATACCTTTAGAAAAGGGGAAATTAAAATGGAGGGGTTTTAACCAATCCGAGGAAATAGGAAAAAAACTATCAGAGTTTTTAAAAATTCCTCTTTTCAATAATGTCCTCTTTAAAAAAAGAATGACTTTACCTCAAGTAAAACTTACAGGAAGCCAAAGGCGAGAAAATGTAAAAGGATGTTTTTTAGTAAAAAATGGAAATTTGATTAAAAATAAAAAAATCTTGCTCGTAGATGATATTTATACCACTGGAGCAACAATGGATGAGGCAGCTAAAGTTTTAAGAGAGGCGGGAGTAAAAAAAATTATCGGAATAGTAATAGCTCGAGCAGAGCCCGGAGAAGATAGAATAGAAAATATCTAGCGGAGGGGGCGAGACTCGAACTCGCAAGGGGTAAAACCCCACTGGTTTTCAAGACCAGCGCCTTACCATTCGGCACACCCCTCCTTCGGAGGGTGCAGGATTCGAACCTGCAAAGGGAATTTCCCAACTGGTCTTTCTTAACCCCGCACCAAATTTTAGCGGCGGGAGGAGGATTTGAACCTCCGATACTCTTTCAAGTATAATGGTTTTCGAAACCACCCCAATCAGCCGCTCTGGCATCCCGCCTAATTGGTGCGGGGCGAGCCAGCGCATTGCCATTCTGCCAACCCTCCAGTGGACCCGAGGGGATTTGAACCCCTAACCTCCTCAATGCCATTGAGGCGCTACCACCATTGAGCTACGGGCCCATCGCTCCCTGTTTTCCTTTAAAATAATTTCTGAATACAATGCCCCTACCGGGAGTCGAACCCAGATCAATGGCTTAGGAAGCCACTGCTCTATCCATTGAGCTATAGGGGCTTTGTTGTCTCGCCAACGATCGTTGCTACTCCATTACTAAAAGAAAAGTGATATTTCTAATATTATCAATTTTTATTTTCCTTGACAATATTCTGTGGTAAAATAGTTTTATGCCTGATAAATCTCCAATCGTCCAAGTTGCAAAAGATGTTTGTCCAGCAGTCATAACAATTGTCATTACAAAAGACCTCCCTAAAGTAGAGGGGTTTTATTATTTTCCATTCGGTGGCCAAGAATTTATTTTTCCAAAAATCAAAAAAGGAAAAGAGAGAACAAAGATCGGTGGAGGTTCTGGCTTTATAGTTTCTCCAAATGGTTACATATTAACTTGTAATCATGTTGTCGCCGACCTCGAAGCAGATTACACTGTAATTTTAGACCCAAAACACAAATATCCAGCCAAGATCTTAGCCAGAGATCCCTTAATCGATGTAGCTGTTTTGAAAATAAATGGAAAAGATTTGTCCTCTTTAGAATTAGGAGATTCAAATAAAATCGAGTTAGGAGAAACAGTAATAGCTATTGGCAATCCTCTGGGTGAATTTGAGGATACTGTCTCTTCAGGTATTATTTCAGGCCTGAGTAGAAAAATTAGAGCCTATGGAAGAATGTCATTTAAAGCCACAAGTTTAAGGGGTTTAATCCAGACTGATGCTGCTATCAATCCTGGGAATTCAGGCGGACCTCTCGTAGATATGGAAGCAAGAGCAGTAGGAATTAATACTGCTATGGTCATGGGAGCTGAGAATATTGGTTTTGCTATACCAATAAATTATGCTAGAGCAACATTGGAAGAAGTAAAAAAATACGGAAAAATCCAAAGACCGTTTTTGGGAATAAGATACATCATTTTAAACAAAGAAATAGCTAAAATCCAAAAGCTTCCGGTTAATTACGGGGCTTTAATTGTTAGAGAAAGCTTAGGAGAACCAGCTGTGGTAAAGGGATCAGCAGCTAAGAAGGCTGATTTAAAAGAATATGATATCATTTTAGAAATAGATAATGAAAAAGTAAGTGAAGAAAATACAGTGGCTGATATTTTACAAAAACATAAAGTAGGAGATGAAATAAATTTAAAAGTGTTAAGGGAAGGGAAAGAGATAAATTTAAAAGCAAAGCTTGAAGAAAGGGTATAAAAAAACAGCTTATCTAGCTGTTTTTTAATTTGATTATTTAGTAAATAGAGTTAAAACTTTTTATTTAAGACTTAAAAAAGAGACTGTTTAGTTTAAAATATAATTTAATAAGAGAGTAAGCATTGGCTCATTGACTAATTAAATTATAATCCTAAGTCAATAAAGATTTTTTCTTCTCCGAAAGAAATTCCTGTTTGTCTTGAAGAAACTCTTACTTTTAAACCGGTGGAAATTTTTGCTACTTCGTATATTTTTGTGCACGGAGTTGGAGCAAATCCTGGTTTTAGTAAAGCACTACATTTGCTTTCTACTGGAATCCAAGGTTCTGTTTCTTGAGAAGAGTAAAAATTCCTTCCTTCATTATCAATTAACTCATTCATCTCCCAAAATCCTTGTTGGATATTATCTTTTCCTATATTTTCTGCTCCTATTGTTACTTCAATAAATTTTTCTGTGGTAGTAAGGTCTTTTTGTTGCCATTCAGGATATTTGCTTTCAGAAGCGTTGAGAACGCTTCCAATATCTTTTGCTTCTTTTAACTTAAATTTGATATCGCCGATTACAACCTCATATACCAACTCTGGTTTTTTTTCCTCTTCTATTTCTTCGGGTGAAGGTGTAGTAGGTTTCCTCACTATATTAGTTACTACAACGGCAATTATTACCACAACGATTATTGCTCCTATTAAAATCAAAAGTATTTTTGGAATCTGACCTGAAGATTTTGTTACATTTCCTTTATTCATGTTTTTTTAGAGCTTCTTTGATTTTTATTAAAGTATATCAAAAACAAAAAGGTGAGACAATAACTCTCGGAAAGGATTTCTTTAACTGGACAGTGTTAGAATATGTCTGATAACGCTCTAAGGTAAGAAATATTTAATAATATCAAAATAGATAATTATAAGATGTTTTATTTTTTTCTTTTTGGTTTTTTAAATTTTTTTTGGAATAATAAGGGCACAATTTTCTCGTAAAGAGTGAGGCTTTCTGCCAAATTTTTTTCAGTAACTTTTATTTTTTTATCCCATATCCTACTCGGGTTTTTCTGGACTATACTGTATACCGATAGAAAATGTTTTATAAGAGAAGCAAGTCTAGTTTTAGTTAACCGTATCAGTTGTTTTTTCTCTTTTTTATTCAGTTTTGATTTCAAAGCCAACCTCATTATTTGCCTGAGAACCTTTGAACGAGTATCAATTTTCTCTATTTTTTTACTTATACGTGGCCTTACTTCCCAATAATTAGCTTCTTTGTACAATTTCTCCACTCGCTCTTTAAGAGACCAAATATATGAGAGAATGTTCTGGTGCTTTTTATTTTCCAATAATTTATTATATCAAAAAATTACCAAGAAGGCAACTTTTCGAAATCCGGCAGGTCCCTGGGCGGACGAAGTTAGAACCTGTTTGAGATAAAAAAATAACCTTAATTCATTAGAATTAAGGTTTACTCTTTTAAAAAAATTGGGAGATTATTGAAAATCGTTGAATTCTTTAAAGCCTTCTTTTGCCTTCTTTTTTAGACAAGAATGTTTAACAATCAGCGTAATACTCCAGTGCTTCGTCTACGCTCGTTTTCCTGAAACGCATAGTTTCTGTGCCGCGTTCTTCACTCGAAGTTGTAACTCTTATAGTACCGTCGTCTTCTCTTCTGGTGCGAAAACCGGCACCGTGAGATCTTACAATGGCGGTTGGTTCTCCATTTCTCGCCGCATTACTTACGGCTGCAAGTAGTTTGTCTCTGTCTTCTCGCGTGTCACAGCGGTATTCTTGGCCTTTAATTTTTACATTCCAGTTACCCATTTTCTTCACCTCTTTTAGTCTTTTCTTTTGTCACCTCTAGCAGTAGCGGGCATTCCCCATTAGGGAGCTATCCGTTCTTACCATACTGCTTTCATAAATTTTAAAGGTGCTGGGGTTTCCAGTATATGGGAATGAAAAAGGTTTGTCAAGAAAAAACCCGAGAAAAACTCTCGGGCAACAAGGTCCCTGGGTGGACGAGGTTAGAACCTGTTTGGTGGAGATTTAAATAAAAAAGCCTTAGTAAAAACAAGGCTCAATGATTTTTTTAACAATTCTCGCTGATTTTATTCGCTTTCTTCTCTTTCTTCTCTTTCTGCTTTTCCATCTTCATATCCTTGTTCATAACCATCCCAAAATTCTTCTTCATAATCAAGTTTGGGAAATACTAAATCCGTAATAGAACGATTACTATCTTGCCTTTCTCTCCCTTCTAATCCATCTTCATATCCTCTATCATATCCTTCTTGATACCAATCCATATTTTTCACCTCCATATTATTTCGGTTCTCTTCTATATTTAATTTAAGAAAACTAAACTCATCTTAAATAATATTATCTTTTCTGTCAACCAAAAAACCGCCTGATTGGCGATTTTTAGACAGGTCCCTGGGCGGATTCGAACCGCCATCAATTTGGGTGACCGGCGGGGATTGAACCCGCAAACCTCTTGGGCCACAGCCAAGCGCTCTGCCAATTGAGCTACGGTCACCATAGATTTAATAAGAACGTCTATGCCCCCAGCAGGAATCGAACCTGCATCAATGGCTTAGAAGGCCACTACTCTATCCATTGAGCTATGGGGGCAAAAATATTATACTTAAACTTTATTCTTCAGTCAAACCTTTAAAAGGATTTGGGTATTCTTTAAATTCTATCTGCTTAAATTTTTCCTCTCTTTCTTCCCAAAAATCCAAAACTCTTTGATATTTTTTTTCATCAAATTCTGCTGGTCTTTTTAAAATTTGGGGTTCTCTTTGTTCTTCTAAAATTGAGTATTTATAAAAAATAAAGGAACCTAAAATTAAGATTATTAAAAAAAATCCAAAAAAAGTTAAAAATGCTCTCTGGCAAAGATTTTTAGGTAATCTTTTCAAAACCTCTTTTATTTTTTTTATTTTTCTTTTTGGAATTTTCATTTTATTCGCCCCATAGACAACGGGGTTGTCTTACTGAGTATAAACTTTTATTGAAAGTTCGGCCTTTACATCACCAGCAAAAAATTCTTTTCCTTCTAATAATTCTGTTTTTTCAATCCGTGAAATATTTAAATTCAAAAGTTCAGTTAGGTAAGAACTGAATTTTAATTTTTCTAAAAATTTTAAAAAGTTTGAGAAAGAACCTAGGGAACTTAGCTGAAAGCCAATTGAAGACCAAGGGTCTTTTTTGCTTTCAGCTAGAGGTAAAGAGGCGATTTTAAGAGAAAGAATATAGTCTCGAGAGGTTTTTTCTAAAAAATCAATGAATCCTACCGGCATTTCTGGATTTATGAAAAAAGAATTTAATCTTTCAAAGTTTTCTTTTTCGTTTTGGAAAAAAGAGGCGAATCTTTCTGAATTTTTTGCTTTTTCTTCAAGTAAAAGGAGTTCTTCTCTTTGAGAAAGTATTTCTGAAGAAGTTTCTTCTATATCTAAAAAAAGCTTTCTTAAGAAAAAGATTAGAGCGAGGTTTAAGATTAAGAAAATTACAACCGAAAGATAAATTTTTATTTTTAAAGTCATTTTTTAATCTTTAGCGTTAATGAAAAATCAATATCAATCGGCGAAAGCCAGTTTGATGGAGGAAAGTAGACTTCAGAAAACTCTCTTTCTTTCTCTAAATTTTCTTTTAGTCTGATTAAAGTTTCTCTGTCTGGACAAAAACCAGAAATGAGTAAATCAGCCCTCTCGTTTTCTTCAGTAAGGGGTTTTAAACTAAGATGCTTTAAGTACACTTTCTCTGGAAGAGCTTTTGATAATTTTTCTAAAATATCGGTAAAGCTAATTTGGTTTTGGTAAAAATAGTTGAATTTGGAAAATATTGAGTTATATTTTTTTATTTCTTTTTCTAATTCTTCAATATGGAAAACTTCCAATTCCTTTTCTCTTTCATTAAAAATTATTTTTTGGGTTTCTAATTTACCATTAAGGATGACTTTTATCGAAAACAAAATTAAATAGAGGGAGAGAAGGGAAGAAAGAAAAATAATTCCCAAAATTGAGATTATCTTCAATTTCTCCTCTTTTTCCAGTTCTTCTTTTTGAATTTCGGGTAAGAGATTAATCATTTTATTGCCCTTAGGGCTAAGCCTAAGGCAGTAGTATAACTTAATGATTTTTCGAGGGATAATTTGGAACTGCCTTTTTCAGGTTTTTCTAAAATATTTAACCATGGGTTTCCAAGTTCAACAGATAATTTTAATTCAACAGTTAATAATTCAATTAAACCTTTTAAGTTTGCTCCTCCGCCACAAAGTAAAATCTTTTTTACTTTTTCTCCTCCTGGTAGGCCGGAAGAAGAAGCATGGCTTTCATAGAAGTCTAAAGACTTCTTTATTTGTTGAACCAAATCAATCAGTGGAGGAACCAATGCTTCAAAAACCCTCCCTTTTTCCATCCACTTGATTGTTTTTTCGTCTTCTATTTTTAACTTAACCTTTTCCTCTAAACCATACTTCGTTTTTAATTTCTCTGCCTCTGCAAGATTAATTTTCAAAGTTTTTGAGATAATTTGAGTAAAACCTTGGGAAGAAATAGGAATCGAAGAAGTAAATCTTACGGTTTTCCCAGCAAAAATGATAAAACTTGTTCTCGTAGCTCCCAAATCAATAATTAAAGTTGGATATAAAGAAACTTCTTTCTCTATTAATGTTCTAGCAATAGCCATTGATTCGATTTCAAAAGCAACCGGTTGAAGGCCAGCTAATTTTAAGGAAGATGAATAAGGGTCAACAATTTTTTTGGGTACAGCACATATTAAAACATCGCAACTTTTTTGATAGCTATCAACAGGAGAGACAATTTGGGAATCTAAATATACTTCTTCGATGGGTAAAGGAATGTAATTTTCAGCTTCATAAATTACTGCTGATTTTAAATCCTCTTCTGAAATTCTTGGCATTTTTATAACTTGTAAAAACGCCTTTTCCTCAGGTAAGGAAGCAACAACATAATTCGTATTCAATTTACTCCCTTTTACTTTTTTAATTCCCTCTTTTATAATTTGAGCTAATTTTTTTTCATCTTTTATCTCTCCTTCTTTCATTATTCCTGAACCAATCTCTTTTTCTCCAAAAGAGATTAAATCAAAAAACTTTCCTCTTTTTTTGAGTCTGGAAATTTTTAAAGAAACATCAGAAATATCTAAGCCAAAAGCTTCTCTTTTTAGACTTAAAATCTGAGGCATATTTTATATTATATCAAGCTTTCTAAAAAAATAAAAAACGGTTAAAGCCGTTTAATTAGAACCAATTTTTTATTCTATCTCTTTCCAACTAATCACCTTCCAAGAACCTCCAGTACCAGAAGTAAAACTAGCTTCTTCAAGACCTGCTTCGTATACAATTTCAGCATTGTTATCAAGAAAAACTTTATATCCGGTTACTTCCCGAGCTATGATGTTATTTCTCAAAACAATCAAGCCTTGGTTTGTAAAGAAAATTGCAGCATCAGTATTATTGTCAATTTCGATGGCTGGATCTGCCGTATCTAAAAGCTCAGAATTAGTTGATAAAAGTAGAAGGTAGCTTCCTTCTTCTCCGCTTCCCCTTAAAGAAGTGCCTGGCCTAACTTTGATTTTGCCATCAACAACTATCACCCCGCTATGGGGACCATAAGAGTTAAAATCAAGCCCAATTGTAGCACCATTATCGATTCTTAAATCTCCAACTACCCAAATAGTTCCTAACATATTCAAAGTGGCATTATTATCAACTAAAAAATTACCAGTAATTTTTACTGGTCCTAAATCTTGAGTAACTTTTCCTGAAATTGTGTAATCTCCGGAAATTACTCCGCTTGACGAAGCTTCGGTTTTCCATTGGTCAATCTGGCTCTGAGAAATAGGTAAATCTTTTGGCAAAATCTCATTTGGTTGAGTTTTTATACTTTCACCAGCAGTACAATTCTGGACACTTCCTCCAGAAACATAAGTCAAAGCACCTGTAATTTGAGAATCTTTGCAGCTATGAGCCTTGGCATCTTTACCAACTTGTAATCCTTCAATTCTATTACCATTGATAGCTACAATAACTGTTTCATCAATAAATCCTTTATCTCCACCTTTTGCTGGTATTACATTTCCATTAGAATAAATATTCCCCTGAACTCTAGCGTTATTACCCATTAACATTCCTCCTTCTCCAACTTGGGCTCCGTAATAAAAAGAAACTTCTTGAGTAGAAACTACGTAGACAACTTGAATTTTCCTTATTCTGTTTGAAGAATTTCCAGTCGAGGTAATTGTTCTTGAACCACCAACAATACCTGAAATTTCTATAGTTGTACTGCCGTTACCGACTTTCAAGTCATAGGGACTAGACCAGTTCATCTCCTTCTTTACTAATCTTAAAAGAGCATCTTCAATTCCCGCTTCAGATACATAATAAGACTGAGTAGATTTTATAATGTTTCTTGATATTTTTTGCTCTCCTAAGGTTAAAGTGAAAACAAAGATAGCAATTCCAAAAACTACTACTAAAATTAAAATGGTTAAGTAAAAAGCAGCAAAGCCTCTTTGAAAAATTCTATTTTTAAATTTTAAATATTTAAATTCCATTTCAATATGATCTTAGAGATACGGTTGAACTTAAATTAGCTGAGGCTTGCAATTCTGGTCGATTTTTTGGGTTTTTATAATCTACTTTGAGATTAATTTGGATAGAAGGAAGAGTGGAAGTGGTGGCAACAAGATTTAGTTCTAAATTTTTTATTTCCACTCTGTCTGAAATTAAAGCAATAGGATCTATGCCTTCTTTTTTAAGACAAAGCTGGTTTTCACAGATATAAAAATCAATAAAAGTCGACATTTCTCCTTCTGGTAAATATTTTTTTGTCTCAAGTGAAAGTTGACCTGAGCTGGCTGAAAAAATAGAGGTTGGAGTATAAATACTTTTTGCCTCTTTTATCTCATAAGACATTTTTTCCATGGCGCTTCTAGCATTATCTAAAGCTTCACGCATCGCTTTTCCTTTGGTGTTTAAGCGGTTGGTCCAAAGAAAAAAAGAAGAGGCAGCCAAAATAATCATGGCTAAGACTGCAATATAAACCAAAATTTCTATTAAGGTGAACCCCCCACCATTTTTCAAGGTGGTTTTCAAAAATTGTGCTCTTTTGATTAAAAAATGGTGGGGGGTCATTGTCTCCAATTAGTTAAATAAGTGTTTATTTCTACTTGATGAGTTCTTCCCTTCTCTTGCCAAGAGACATTAGCAATTATTTTTTTTGTATTCGGATCATAATTTCCACCACTTTCAACGATATTAGAATTTAAATCTCGCATTACATCTTCAAAAACAACTTTTCTACTAAAACTATCTATCGTTTCTGTTCCTTGAGCTAATTGCCATTCTAAGGGAGAACTAGTAGCCTGAGGATAATAATCGGTGCTCATAGCCAATGTTCCTAAACCATCTACATCCCAAGTCGTTCCATCTCTAAAATTTCTTACTGCCTCAATCGTTTCTTGGGCAATGTTATTAGCCTGGGTAGTTTGTCTGATTAAAGTGGAAATTCCCAAGGAAAAAGAAGTCAATCCCAAAAGAGTAACTAAAACATTAACAATGATGGCAATCACCACTAATATATCTATCATCGAAATCCCTTTTTTATTGCCAAATAGGTTCTGAAACATAAATTGAGCTACCTTGAGTTGTTTGTCCTGTAGCATCATATTGAATTAGATCTTCACCAGCATCCCCGCTTATTTCGACCTTTAAAGCTCTGTTATTGTATCTTCGGTCTCGATGAATACAAAATTGAGTAGTTAAAAGAGGGTCATTCAATCTATGGGTATGAATTTTTAATTTTTGGATTTCCCCTCCAACATCAACATCCCCTTCCCAAAAAATTTGACTATCTTTCATATTATCAGCAATGATAATTTCTTTAGTAACAATCGAAGCATTATAAGTGAAAGTTAAAATAATTTTTTCAGTCGAAGTTGAAATTCCACGGTTATAATCAAAATGGACATGTCTCGAATCTTTCACTCGATTTTGGTCAGAAAGAGCCGAGGGAATAGTTAATCCTACTAATCCAGAATTTTCAATGTAAATAATCCTATTTTTTGACGGATCTGTTTTTACTCTTGTTGAAATCTTCCCGAATTGAGAAGTACTGGAGGCAAAACCCGTAACTTTTTCGAATACGACTTCATTTCCCCCCCAGAGATCTATTTCATAAATTTCAATTAAACCTGGTAATTGGTGGATTTCGTCTGAAGAAGTTGCCCGAGTGGCAAAACTCTCTCCTTGAAATAAAGTATATTGATGAGGTTGGGTTGAGGTTTCAAAATAAACTCCCCATTGGCTAAATAGTTCGGAAGCTAAGGTTTTGTTTTGAGCTAATCTTAGGGTATTGATAATTTCTTCAGCTGAGTTATTTAAATCTAATTCTTTTTCAAAAAAACGAAAGTTAGGAATAGTTATGGCAATTAAAACAATAAAAATTCCAATTATTACTAACAATTCAATTAAAGTAAAACTTCTATTTGAGAATGGAAATTTCATTTGATAGCGCCAAGCATTGAGTACATAGGTTGAATCATTGAAATAGCGAAAAATCCTATCGCTACTCCGATAATGAGAATTAAAACGGGTTCAATCAAAGAAGAAAGGTTTTTGGTAGCATTTGAAACTTCTTCTTCATAAAAATCGGCTAATTTTGTTAGGATTGTTGCTGTTTGACCTGTCTCTTCTCCAACAGCCATCATTTGAATTAAGACCGGAGGATAAATACTTGTGTATGGTTTTAAAACCTCTGATAATTTTTCCCCTTTCCTCACTCTTTCTGAGCCTTCCATTAACGCTTTTTTATAATAAATGTTCCCTAAAGTTCTTGAGGTGATTTCGAGAGAATTTATGATGGGAACCCCGGCTGAAATAAGTGAACTCAGTGTTCTGGCGGTATAGGCTGAATTCATTTTTTTAATGATTGGAGAAATAATCGGAATCTTTAATGTAATAGTATCTATTATTCTCTTTCCTCCTTTACTCTTTAGAGCAGCCCTAAAAAGGAAAATTAAAATAATAAAAATTAAAATTAAAAAATACCATCTATGAACTAAAAATTCAGCTAAAAAAATGACAAACTGCGTAGTCGGAGGAAGTTCAACATTCAATTCTCTAAAGGTTTCAGCTAGTTTTGGCACAACCATCACTATCATTAAAATCCCAATCCCAATCATGGCTGAAACTACGACTGCTGGATAAATCATTGCTCCTTTTATTTTTGATTTTAAATCATGTTCTCTTTCCATCTGGGATGTCAATGTTTTTAAAACATCTTCTAAAGTTCCGGATTCTTCACCTATTTTAACCATGCTTTGGTAAAGTTCAGGAAAGATATCTGAGTGTTTAGAAAGTGATTCTGAAAAGGCTTTTCCTTTTTGAATTTCTTCCCTGATTTCATACAGAGCTTTTTTAAATTTTTCGTTTTTTATTTGGTCAGCCAAACTCTCTATTGCTCTAGGCAGAGAAAGAGCAGCTGAAACCATCATCAATAAATTTCTGGTGAAAAAAAGTTTTTCTGTCAAAGAAACACCAAATGATGGTAAAGAAATCTCAAATTTTTTCTTAGCTACTCCTTCTGGTTTAGCTTTGATTAAAATTAAATCTTTTTGTCTTAAAACTTGAGTCAAATGATGGATGTCTTTTGCTTCCAAAACTCCTGATTCTTTTTCTCCTTTTTTTGATATGGCTTTGTATGAATAGCGAGGCATAGTATTAGTTCAAATTTATCGCTACATTACCCAAAATTCTCTTTGCGAATTTTGGGGACCCCGATTATTTTCGGGTTCGTTCTTTAACCCGCTAAAGTTTCAAGAAAGTTTAGACGGGCCCCAACCCCTTTCCTCAGTGGGGCATTATTCAATTATCACACGTAGAACTTCTTCTATTGAGGTCATTCCTTGGACAGCTTTTAATAGACCATCTTCAACCATCAAAATCATTCCTTCTTTTTGAGCCTGGTCTTGAATTTCATCAGAAGTGGCTCTTTTCACAACCAAGTTTTTAATTGTCTCAGTTACCGGTAGAACTTCAAAGATTCCAATCCTTCCTCTGTATCCATCAGGACATTCTTTTGTTGGTTTTGGCCTGTAAAATGGTATATTTTGCCATTCTGATTTTTCACCTACTATTTTTTCCTCTTTTAAAATTTTTAAAATTCTATCTAAATCACAATACTTAGAAATTGTTTGAAGTTGGCTTTCGTCTAAAAAATATTTTTCTCTCCCTTCACAGAACCTTCTAACGAGTCTTTGAGCGACAATTAAATTCAAGGTTGAAGAAAGTAAAAAAGGCTCACATTTCATATCGATAAGCCTAGGGATGGCTCCAGCAGCTGAGCTCGTATGAAGAGTAGACAAAACCTTATGACCTGTTAGAGTTGCGTTTATGGCCAGTGAAGCTGTCTCTTCGTCTCTAATTTCTCCAACCATAATAATATCTGGGTCTTGTCTAACTAACGCTCTCAAACCTGAGGCGAAAGTTAAACCTATTTTGGGATTGACTTGAGTCTGATTTATTCTCGGAATCATGTATTCAACCGGGTCTTCAATTGTCGAAATGTTCACGGCTGGAACATTTAAAATCTCGAGCATTGAATACAGACTAGTAGTTTTACCACAACCAGTAGGTCCTGTGATTAAAATTATTCCAACAGGTTTTCGAAGGGAATCTTGAAGCCACTCTAAACTTGACCCTCTTAAACCTAATTCTTCTAAAGTGAAAGCTTCGGCACTTTCTGGTAAAAGCCTCATGACAATTTTTTCTCCCTCAGTTATAGGTAAAATTGAAACTCGCAGTGAATATTTATAATCTGGAGTCTCAACTTTAAAGCGGCCGTCTTGAGGAAGCCTGTGTTCATCTAATTTTAAATTAGACAAAACTTTTACTCTAGCAACGATTCCCGGAGCTGTTTGCTTTGGTAAAGTCATGGCATCTCTCAAAATACCATCTATTCTATACCTAACCAAAACTTCTTTTTCCATCGGCTCAATATGAATATCAGAAGCCCTCTCCAAAATAGCGTGTTTCAAAAGAGCATCAACAATTTTTATTATTGGTAATTCTTCAGCAACTTTTTTTAACTCTATTTTCTCTTCCACTATTTCTTCTTCTCTGATTGTTTTTATTTCTCCTGCTTCTTTTTTTATCAATTCTCCAAATTCTGCTTCAAGCGTCTTTTGGTATTGTCTAAGAACATTTTTTATCGATTCTTCATTGGTTAAACGAGGTAAAATTTTTAAGTTTGCTGTTTTTTTAATAAATTCTATTGTCCTAAGATCTTCTGGATCAAGCATTGCTACTTCCAAATCATTTCCTCTTCTTCTAAAAGCAATAATATTATTGGCTCTAGCAATTGGTTCTGGGATTATTCTCAAAATTTTTGGGTCTATTTTTTCTTTTTCTAAATTGACAAAAGGAATTCCCAAAATATATGCTTTCAATTTTATCAATTGTTCTCCAGTAATTAAACCCTCAGAAACTAAAACATCCTCAATTTTTTGATTTTTACTCTTTGCTTTTTTTAAAGCCTCATTAAATTTCTTTTCGGTAATTAAACCCGCATCCAATAAAAAGGCTTTTAATTGACCTGTTTCAACCTTCATAAATCCCCTAAGGATTTTTTAACCTTTTCCACCACTTCTTCTAAAGTATAGTTAGCTTTGACTAAATAGGTTGTAGCTCCTAATTCAAGGGCTTTTTCAACATCATTAATTTTTTCTAGGTTTGTCAAAATTATAATTGGAATATCTCTCGTTGCTTCATTCGTTTTTAATTCTTTTAAAACATCAAAGCCGTGAACCTTTGGTAAAATAAGGTCGAGTAGAATTAAATCCGGTTTTTTTGATTTAGCAAGCCTCAATCCAATTTCACCATCTAAAGCCGGAATCATTTCATAACCTTCTTGTTTAAAAATCTCACCAAAAGTCTTTTGAAGGGCGGATTCATCCTCAATGAATAGAATTTTTTTGGACATAAATAATGGGGTCCCCGAAATTTGCGAAGCAAATTTGGGGTAATATTTATTTTATTGGTACTGTAAACCAAAAGGTCGACCCTTTTCCTTCTTGGCTTTTAAAGCCTATTTTTCCTCCTGATTTTTCAACGATATATTTTGAAATGTGTAAACCCAAACCTGTTCCTTGAGTTTGGTATTTTAGAATATTTTCAGACCTAAAGAATTTTTGGAAAATATATTTTTGGTCTTCTTTTGGAATTCCAACCCCATTATCTTCAATTTCAAAATAGATTTTATTTTTTTGGTGTTTTAAATTTATTTTGACTTCTCCTTTGCCTTTAATATACCTGATGGCATTGTCTAAAAGGTTTTCAACTACAAGTTTAATTTTTGATGGGTCGCCAAAGGTTTTTGGTAAATTTTTTTCTTCTTTTAACTCTATTTTTACATTGGAGGCCTCAGCAAGAGGTTTAAAATCAGTAATCAAAGAATTAACTAAATCACCTAAAGAAAAGTTTTCGTTGCGGATGGGAAGCCGAGCTGTTTCGATTCTAGAGATAATTAAAAGATCCTTAATTAACTCTCCCATCCTATCTGAATTTTCTTTTAAAATTTTGAAATATTCAAGTTGTTTTTGAGAAACAGGCTCAATTTTTCCCGACATGATTAATTCTAAAACCCATCTTAGATTAGAAAGAGGAGATCTTAACTGATGAGAAACAATACTAACAAATTCAGATTTTAATCTATTTGCTTCAGCTAAATTCTCAAAACCTCTGACAAGAATGAAACCAAAAACAAAAAAAACTCCAGTTAAAAATATAGTTAAAAGAGCTACTAATAAAGGGTCTTGGATATAGCGGTTTCCAAGAATGTAAGCAAAAAGGCTCGAAATAAAAATTAAAAAACCCATTATTAAGAAAATAAAATGAGGGCATTGCCAGATTGGTAGGTGGTATTTTTTGCACTGAGAAACAATGTTTATTTCTCCAAAAATTTTTTTGAAATTCATATTTTATTATAACATTGACCAAATAAAAACAAAATGATAATTTTATAATGTCGGGGCTTGGTGTAATGGCTAATATACCCTTTCTATTTATCGGGGCGTGGTGTAGTGGTTTAACATGCGTGCTTTGGGAGCACGAGATCGCCAGTTCAAATCTGGCCGCCCCGACAAAAAATAGGGTAAGTCTGGGTTCAAATCCCAGTACCCTGAAATAGTATATAGGCATCGTTTAGCGATTATTTACCTACCCCTTCTAAACTCTACGATAATTTTGCGGGATTAGTTGAGCGGCTCAACGTCACCCTTCCAAGGTGAAAAGGTGGGTTCGACTCCCATATCCCGCTTAACTCGCTTCACTCCGCTCCTGGATTCCTTTAAAAAGGTATCCAACCGCCAAAACAAAAACGGCCTTTAAGGCCGTTTTAAAATTATCTTGCGTATTCAATAACTCTCAACTCTCTAATAACATTAACTTTTATTTCTCCAGGATATCTTAATTCTTCTTCTATTTTTTGAGCAATATCCCTAGCTAATCTTTTGGCTTTAAAGTCATCTACTTTTTCAGGTTTAACAAAAACCCTTATTTCTTTCCCGGCTTGAACGGCATAAACTTTTTCAACACCAGGAAAAGATGCAGCAATTTCTTCTAATTCGCTTAGCCTTTTTAAATAATTCTCAACCGTATCCTTTCTTGCCCCAGGCCTGGCTCCTGAAATCTGATCTGCCACCTTAACAATTATCCCTTCTAAACTCTGGCAAGGATATTCTTCATGATGACACTTCATTGCTTCTATCACTTCTTCGTCTATTTTAAATTTCTCTAAAATTTTAATCCCAATATCGATATGTGAGCCTTCAACATAGGAATCAATTGATTTTCCGATATCATGTAAAAGTCCTGCTTTTTTGCAAATTGAGATATTAGCTTCAAGTTCGGCAGCTAGGGCTCCGGCTAAATGAGCTACTTCTAGAGAATGTAAAAGTATATTTTGGCTGTAAGAAGTTCTAAATTTTAACCTTCCTAAGAGTTGAATCAGTTTTGGATCTAAGCCCACAATTCCAACATCGTAAACTGCTGTCTCTCCGGCCTCTTTTATTTGTGAATTGAGTTCATCTTGAGCTTCTTTAACTTTCTCTTCGATTCTAGCTGGTTGAATTCTTCCATCTAATATTAATTTTTCTAGAGCAATTTTTGCGATCTGTCTTCTTACAGGATCAAAAGATGAAATCATTACTGTTTCAGGAGTATCATCTATCATTACTTCAACGCCAGTCAACTTTTCTAAAGTTCTTATATTCCTCCCCTCTTTACCAATAATCCTTCCTTTTATCTCTTCGGAAGGAAGGGGAAGATTAGTTGTAGTTATCTCTTGAGCTTGCCCTATGGCACATTTTTGAATGGCTGTAGATAAAATTTCTTTTGCCTTTTTTTCGAACCTCTCAAGACCTTCTCCTTCAAGTTTTTTTATTCTCCCTAATAAATCCTTTTTGTATCCTTTTTCAACCTCATCAAAAAGTTTCTCTTTCGCTTTCTCTTTTGATAAACCTGATATCTCTTCCAATTTTTTTAAAGCCTCTTCTCTTAATTTTAATGTTTCATCTCTTATTGCTTTAAATTTGTTTAGATTCTCTCTAAACTCATTTTCTCTTTTTTCCAGATCAAAGGTTTTTTTATCTAAAAGACTTCCTTTCCTCAGCAAAATTCTCTCTGTTTTTAAGAGTTCCTCTCTTTTTCCTCCTAATTCCTTTTCAGCTTTATTTAAGATTTTCCTCGCCTCTTCCTTCGCCTTAGAGATTTTTTTCTGTAGGACTTCTTCTATTGTCCCTATCTTTTTTTTAGCAACTGATTGCCTTGCATAATAACCTAAAACAGCACCTAATAAAATGGTAAATGTTCCTACTGCAAGTAGAATATATTGTTCCATGTTTTAAAAAGATAAATTTAGTCCTCATTTTTGGAGATTATTCTTTTGTTTTTATTACTTCATCAATCAACCTATATTCTTTTGCTTCTTTAGCTGATAAGTAATAGTCTCTATCAGTATCTTTTTCTATCTTTTCTAATGGTTGGGCGGTATGTTTAGCTAAAATCTGATTAATTTTATTTTTTAATTTCACTATCTGTTTGGCTGCGATTTCTATTTCAACCGCTTCTCCTGAAACGCCCGAGACTGCCACTTGATGAAGTAAAATTTCAGAATTTGGCAAAGCAAATCTTTTTCGTTTAGTTCCAGCAGCTAAAAGCACGGCTGCTCCTGAAGCCGCTAAACCTACACAGACTGTTGAAATCGGGCATTTAACATATTGCATCGTATCATAAATAGCTAAAGCTGAAGTCAAAACTCCTCCTGGTGAGTTGATATAAAGCTGGATGTCCTTTTTCGGATCCTGAGCAGCTAAAAACAGAAGCTGGGCAATAACTGAATTTGCAACCGGATCGATAATCGGCCCTCCTAAAAAAATTATTCTATCTTTTAAAAGCCGAGAGTAAATATCATAAGCCTTTTCCCCATATTGAGTTTTTTCAATGACAACTGGAATTATATTCATTTTTTGTATAATTCTCCAAAAAATTTAAAACCTTTTCTTCTTCTATTCTCTCTTTAGTATAATCTTTTAATCCCTCTGGGTCAATCCTTTTTGTTTCTTCAGGAGGAAGGTTTGTTAATATTTCATTTGCCATTTTTATTATTTCTTCTTCTCTGGCCTCAATTCCTTCCTTTTCCTTTATTTTTCTTAAGATTAAGGCTCTCTTTATTTTATCTTCAGCCACAGCATGATAAGATTCTACAATTTCTTTTTCTGTTTTTTTAATTTCTTTCAGATAATCATTGAAGTTCATCTTAAAAATTGTTGGAACTCTCTTTTTTAAGTTCTCTAAGTATCTCTTTTTTTCTTCTTCAATCAAGATTTGTGGAATTTCGAATTTAGTCGTATCAGTTATTTTAGTCAAAATTTCTTTCCTAATTCTTTCTGATTCTGCCTTTTCTTTTTCTATTTTTATTCCTTCGAAAATAGATTTTTTCAAAGAAGATAAATTTTCAAATTTGCCCAATCTCTTAACAAGATCATCTGTCAGTCTCGGTATCTCTGCTTTTTGAACAGAAATGGCTTTGACTTTAAATTTGATTTCTTTTCCAGCCAAATTTTTTTGAAAATGGTTTTCAGGGAATTTTAAAGAAAATTCTCTTTCCTCATTATTTTTTATTCCTTCTAATTTTTCTTCAAAACCAGCAATAAACCCTCCTTTTCCTAAAAAAAATTCATCTTTTATTTTTTTTCCATTTTCAATTTGAGGTGAACTATACTCAACTTTAATAAAATCTTCTTTTTGAGCAGGTCCATTCTTAATAGTAAATTTCGCTCTTGATCTTTGAATCCAAGAAAGTGTTTCTTCAATTTCTTTTTCGGAAATGGAAATCTTTCGTTTTTTTTGTTCAGAGGCTATTTTTTTATAGTTGGGTAATTTTAGTTCTGGGAAGATGGAAACGATGACTTTAAACTCGAAGGGATTTGCCAAAGCTAATTTTAGTATTTTAATTTCTGGTTTCCCTAAAACTTCGATTTTATTTTCAAAAATAGTTTTTAAATAATTCTCTCTAATAGCATCTTCAGCAGCTTTTTTTAAAATCTTCTCTTTGCCAATTTCTTTTTCTATAATTTTTGGGGGGATTTTCCCTTTTCTAAAACCTGGCAATTCCAAATCTTTTCCTAAGGAAAAAATAGCTCTCTCAAAAAATTGATTAAACTCTTCAGCCGGAATTTCGATTTTCAATTCCAATTTTGACTTCGGTAGTTTTTTAATGGAAGTTTTCATTTTAATCAAGTCCTAATTATTTAAATAGAGTATATTTTAAAATTAAAGGAACGAAGATAGTAGCTACTAAAGACATAACAGTAATTAGGGTGTTAATAGTAGGACCAGCTGTGTCTTTAAATGGATCTCCGACTGTATCACCAATAACTGCCGCTTTATGAGCTTCAGAGCCTTTTCCTCCAAAGTGCCCGGCTTCTATGTATTTTTTGGCATTATCCCAAGCTCCTCCTGAATTTGCCATTAAAATGGCAAAAATTATTCCAGTAAAAATACTTCCTCCTAAAAATCCTCCTAGAGCGTATTTTCCAAGTAAAAACCCGACTGCCAGAGGAAAAATTATTGCCAGAGAGCAAGGGAGTATCAATTCCTTTAAAGCTCCTTTGGTGGCGATATCAACACATTTAGCATAATCAGGTTTATTTTCTCCTTTAATCAAGCCAGGGATTTCTTTAAATTGTCTTCTCACTTCTTCAATCATTCTTGAGGCATTTTTCTGAACTCCCAAGATTAAAAGGGCTGATAAAAATGGTGGGGTAATAGCTCCTATAAACACTCCGACTATTACATCAGGTTTCATTAAGTTTAAGCTTTTAATTCCGACTAATTCGGAATAAGCAGCAAAAAGAGAAAGAACCGTCAAAGCAGCAGCTCCAATAGCAAAGCCCTTAGTTATTGCTTTGGCAGTATTGCCAGCTGCATCCAATCTATCAGCTACTTCAATTACTTCTTCTCCTAAGCCCGATTGCTCGGCTATCCCTTTGGCATTATCAACTATGGGACCGTAAGCATCGGCTGAAATTATCATTCCAACAATTGATAACATTCCAACAGCTGAAATCGAAACTCCATAAATTCCAGCTAAATAGAAAGAAATTAAAATCGCAATACAAATTCCTATTACCGGAGGAACAATACTTATTAATCCGTAGGAAAACCCAGAGAGAATGTTTACTGCTGCTCCGGTTTTTGTTGCCTCAGCTATTTTTAAAACAGGGGTTCTATCGATTGAAGTAAAATAATCAGTGGTAATTCCAATTACTAATCCAGCAACCAAACCAGATACAATAGCTAAAAGAATTTTTACGCCTTCACTCCCCAATCCTAAATAACGAATCAGAAAAAATGTCAAAATTGCGAAAAAAAAGCAAGTTATGAAAGTCCCTCTATTTAAAGCTGCTCCAGGGTTTTTTGTTTCAGTTTTGACAAAAAACATTCCCAAAAGAGAAGATAAAATTCCAATAGCTCCGATTATCAGAGGAAGAGAAATGAATTTTTCACCAATTGTACTTCCCAAGATCATAGCTGCTATTATACAGGCAATATAAGAATCTATTAAATCAGCCCCCATTCCGGCTACATCTCCAACGTTATCCCCAACATTATCAGCAATAACAGCTGGATTTCTAGGATCATCTTCAGGAATTTCAAGTTCAACTTTGCCAACTAAATCTGCACCAATATCAGCGGTTTTTGTATAAATGCCACCACCGGCTTTAGCAAAAAGAGCTAAAGCTGATGCCCCAAAACTAAAACCTAAAATGATGTCTAGTCTAGCCGGCCCGAAAATAAAATAGAGAATGCTTATTCCAAGTAATGCCATCCCAACAATTGATAATCCCATGATTGCCCCGCCAAAGAAAGCAATTTTGAAAGCATCGCTTAAATTTCTTTTGGCAGCATTAGTTGTTCTAACATTAGTTCTAACGGCTGCAGCCATACCAAAAAAACTAGCTATTGTAGTGCAAACTGCTCCAAAGATATAGGCGAAGGCTACGTATTTTCCAAGGAAAATTCCAAGTAATATAGCCATAGCTAAAACAAAAATTGCTAAAGTCATATTCTGTCTTTTCAGATAGGTATTAGCTCCTTCTTTTATAGCTTTTGAAACCTCAATCATTTTTTCAGTACCTCTATCTTGTTTAAGGATGTAAAAAAACAGATAGATCGATACTAAAATTGAAACTAAAGCAGTTATTGGAGTTATTATTAAAATCATTTATTAAAAATTTAAAAATTAAGATTTTTTCTCAATTTTTTCTTCCTTAAGCTTTTCTAAAGTCCTAACGTCAATCTTCCAACCAGTTAATTTTGCTGCTAACCTTACGTTTTGACCATCTTTGCCTATAGCCAAAGATAACTGGTCTTCTGGAACAATAGCCAGAGCTTTGCTTTTGGGCATGATTTTTACTTCGAGGACTTTAGCTGGCGAGAGGGAATTGGCAATGTATTTTTCTGATTCTTCAGAATATTCAATTATGTCTATTTTTTCTCCACCCAATTCCGATATCACAGCATTTACTCTTGTTCCTCTTTGCCCAACTGCTGCTCCAATTGGATCAATACCTTCTGCCTTTGAAAAAACAGCAATTTTTGTTCTTGACCCGGATTCTCTAGCTATCGATTTTATTTCCACTTGTCCAGCAGAAATTTCTGGAACTTCCAACTCGAAAAGTTTTGTGACAAATTTTGGATAAGCTCGGGAAAGAAAAATAACCGGACCTTTTGGAGTTTTTTCTACTTTTAAAATATATAACTTTAATCTTTGTCCCGGACGATAAAATTCCCCTGGAACCTGTTCGTGTTTTGGTAAAATACCTAAGGTTTTACCAATATCAAAAAAAATATTTTTCCCTTCTATTCTCTGTAGAATCCCGGAGACAATTTCACCCTCTTTTGCTTTATATTCCTCAAAAATAGTGTCTCTCTCAGTTTCTTTTAGCTTTTGCAAAACGACTTGTTTTGCTGTTTGGGCAGCAATTCTGCCAAAATCAGATTTTGCTTCCAATGAAATTTCTAATTCTTTTCCGACTTTGATTTTTGGATTTATTTTCTTTGCTTCATTTATCAAAATATGCTTTTCTGGATTAAATCTAATTTTTTCTGGTTCTTCTTCAATTTCTTTGTTTTTTAATTTTTCTAATTCCTCATCAGAATAAATCATTTTTTGATTGACTGTCAACTTTACCTGCCAGAATGTTGTCTTACCTGTCTCAATATCCAACTTGCATTTTATCACCTGTCCTTTTTTCCCGTATTCTTTTTTATAAGCAGCAGCAACCGCAGTTTCTATATTTTCTAAAACTTTCTCTATTAATAGTCCTTTTTCCTCAGCAATCTGGGCAATGGCTGATTTAAATGATTTTATATCCATGGTGGTAATTTAAGTTAGTCGCCTACTTTCGTAGGCTCTTTACCCCCACCAAAATTTGGTGGTAGGCCAACCCCTTCCTCAGTGAAGTGCTTTTTTATAAAAAGTGTCCGCTTTCGACGGACTATTCATTCATTGCAAAATTTTATTTTCTTGTCAAGCGAGAAATTATCTTTTTTATTCTCAGGTCCAAACAAGGTTCATCATTATCAAAAATTAAACGATTTTTAATTAAATCTTTTTTTTCTTTTATTTCTCCAATTGGACTCAATCTTTTTATAAAAATGGGTAAAAGCGATAACAAACTAAAAAGACCCATTGGTTCAAATTGATTGAAATAAAGTGATAGAATTATTGTTGTCATCAAAAAGAAAATCGTTCCAATTGAAGCATTCCAAATTATACCTAAAATGATTAAAGGAATAATAGAAAACCCTAAAAGTTTTGGCGAAAGAGATAAGGCTGCTCCAACAAAGGTTCCAATTCCTCTCCCTCCAGCAAATTTCAAAAAAATCGACCAATTATGGCCGGAAACTGCTGCAACGCCAGCTAGAATCTGAATTGAAGAAGGAAAATTGAAATTTTTTGCTAACCAAACAGCAAAAAATCCTTTTAAAAGATCGAAAATTCCAGTTAAAGCTCCCGGGATTCTTCCGATGTTTTTAAAAACGTTTGAACCTGAAGTCTTTTTCCAGCCAATTTCCAAAATGTTTTTTTTAGCAAAAATTTTAGTAAAGATATAACCAAAGGGAATAGAACCTAAGATATAAGCAAAAAATAAATAAAAAATTTCTATCATGATTAAAGAGGTATGTTTCCGTGCTTCCTAGGAACTTTACTTTCTCTTTTTTCCAAAATTGATTCTAGGCACTTTATTAAAATAAATCTTGTATCTTTTGGATGAATTATCATATCAACTTGACCAAGTTTAGCTGCTTGATAAGGATTCAAAAAAAATTCTCTCAATTCTCGAATTTTTTCTTCTTCAAATTTTTCAGGTTTTTTGCTTTCAGCAATCTCTTTTTTGAAAATTATCTTCACTGCTTGTTCAGGTCCCATGACAGCAATTTGGGCTGATGGCCAAGCAATAACTTTGTCATATCCTAATTTTCTAGAAGCTAAAGCAATATAAGCTCCGCCAAATGCTTTTCTTAAAATTAAACTGATTTTAGGAACTGTTGCCTCAGAAAAAGCATACAAAACTTTTGCCCCATGCCTAATTATTCCTCGATGCTCCTGGTCTCTTCCAGGAAGATAGCCTGGGGTATCAACTAAATTGATTAAAGGAATGTTAAAGGCATCGCAAAATCTGACAAAACGAGCAATTTTATCTGAAGAATCGATGTCTAAAGTACCAGCCATAATTTTTGGTTGATTAGCTATCATTCCAACCACATTTCCATTGAGTCTAGCAAATCCGACTATTGAATTTTGGGCAAAATATGGTTGAATCTCAAAAAAAGAATTTCTATCAAAAATTTCTCCAATAACTTTCCGCATATCGTAACCTTTTTCTTCTTTTTCTGGTACTATTTCTAATAATCTGTAATTTTCCTCCTTTTCGAAAAATTCAGCTAAGATGCTTTTTTTTGCTGGAGGATTTTCTAAATTGTTCTGGGGTAGGAAAGAAAGGAGGGTCTTGACTGCTGAAAAACACTCTTCTTCAGATTTAGAAACTAAATGGGCGCAACCTGACTTTTTATATTGAATGCTCGCCCCTCCTAATTCTTCAAAAGAGATTTCTTCACCAGTTACCTTTTTTATTACTTCTGAGCCAGTGATAAACATAAAAGAAATTCCTTCAACCATAAAGATGAAATCAGAAAGTCCGGGAGCATAAGAAGCTCCTCCTGCTGAAGGTCCAACTAAAATTGAAATTTGAGGAATGACTCCCGAGGATTTAATCATTTCCCTAAAAATACTAGCATAACCATCTAAGCTTGAGATACCTTCTTGGATTCTCGCTCCACCAGAATCAATTATTCCAATTATAGGACAACCAGTTTTTTGAGCTAATTTAATTACTTTTACGATTTTTTTGCCATGCATCTCGCCCAAAGTTCCCCCTATTTTTGAAAAATCCTGACTATATAAATAAACTTGGCGATTATTGACCTTGCCAAAACCAGTGATAATGGCATCACCAGGAAACTTTTTTTTCTCCATCTCTAAAATATCAGTACGGCTCTCAACAAAAGGGTCTAATTCAATAAAACTTTCTGGGTCTAAAAGTAAATTAATCCTTTCTCTGGCAGTTAGTTTCCCTTTTTGATGCTGTTTTTCGGTCAATTCAGATTTTTCAAGGTCTTTTATTTTTTTATTCAATTTTTCAATTTCTTTTTCAAAAGCCATAGTGGTTATTCGAATTTTTCACCTGCTTCCAGCAGGTTCTTTACCCGCCTAAATTTCTTTGAAATTTTTGGCGGGCCCGACCCCCCTTCCTCAGTATGATATTATTCAGCGATTGTTTTTAGTTGTTCTCTTATCCCATCAACAACCCGTTTTAAAATCTTCTCATTATTTACTTTTCTTCCTAATTCTATTTTAAGGGAAGTGGCGATATTTTCCAAATCTTTTGGGAATTTATCAATATTTGTATTCAAGCCAATTCCCATTATTGAAAACTTAACCTTTCTGCCTAAAATATTTTCAGTCAAAATACCTCCCACTTTTTTTTGATTTATATAAATGTCGTTTGGTAGTTTGATAAAAGTTTCTAAGTCAAAGTTTTCTTTAATAATTTTGGCAACGATAAAGGCAGCTAAAATTGTCAAAGTTTGTAAATCTTCAATTTTGCTCTTCGGTAAAATAATTGTAAAATAAAGTCCACCTTTTGGTGAAAACCATTGACTCTCTTTTCTGCCATAGCCTGAGATTTGTTCTTCAGCTAAAATGATGCTCCAGACTTTTGGTTTTAGTTTCTTTGCCAGAGCACTTGTCGAAGAAACTTTTTTGTATTTTTTAATTATCATTCCAAAATGATTAATGTCTCTCTTTCTTTAACTTTTTGGTCTTTTTTGACTAAAACCTCTTTTATTTTTCCCTCAAAATCAGAGATTATTTCATTTTCCATTTTCATTGCCGATAGAAAAATCAGTTTTTGTCCTTTTTTTATAAAATCTCCTTTCTTTACAAAAATTTCTGAGATTGTTCCGGAAATCGGAGTTTTTATTTCTTTTTTAAAGAAATCCCTTTTAGGAAAAGAGGTTTTGGCAATTGAAGTTTTGTCTTCTTCTTTGTCGAAAATAAAATCTTTTCTTCCAACTTTTATTTTCACTTTACCTTCTCCAGTTTCTAAGATTATAACATCGTATTCCTTGCCTTTAATTTTAAATCTAAGATGCATAAATTATTCAAACATTTTTAATCTTTCAGCCATCACCCAATCTGATACACTTTTTTTCCCTTTGATTTCCTCTTTCTTTTTCAGGGTTTGGTAAATTTTGAAAATGATTTCAGCAATTTCTTTTTCTTCAGGTTCTACTTTTTTAAAAATTCTTTTTGGTGGAAAAATCCTTAATTCCTGTAAAATCCCTGTTTTTTCAATAAAATTGGTAAAAAAATTACCTGCTAAAAAATCTTTATTTTTCAAAAGAGCTTTGGAAAAAGGAATAGTAGTCGGCACCCCTTCAATAATAATCTCTCCTAAAGCTCTTTTTAATCTACAGATTGCTTCTTTCCGGGTTTTCCCCAAGGCAATTAGTTTTGCCAAAAGAGAATCAAAATAGGGATAGATTTTTTGACCTTCGTGTAAAAAAGTGTGTAAAAAAATCCCTTGGCCACCGGGTGGTAAATATCTTTCAATTTTACCTGGAGTAGGCTGGAAATTTTTTTGAGGATCTTCAGCATTAATTCTTGCTTCAATTGCCCAACCATTAAAGAAAACATTTTCTTGTGAAAAAGAAATTTTTTCTTTTTGAGCAATCCTAATTTGCTGTTCAACAATATCAATACCGGTTATAGCTTCTGTCACCGGATGTTCAACTTGAAGTCTTGGATTAACCTCTAAAAAATAAAAGTTTTTATTTTTATCTACTAAAAACTCAATTGTTCCTGCTCCCTCGTATCTTAACTTTTCAGCCAATCTTACTGCCCATTTTCCCATTTCCTCTCTCTTTTTTTCATCTAAAAAAGGAGAGGGGGCTTCTTCTAATAATTTTTGGAACCTTCTTTGAATTGTACATTCTCTTTCACCCAAGTGTAAGAAATTTTTACCATCACCTAAAATCTGGAATTCGATATGTCTTGCTTCGGGTAAATATTTCTCAAGAAAGAAATCAGCTTTTGAAAAGGCAAGTCCAATTTGTCTTTGAACTCCTAGAGATAATGCAAAAAGTTCACCAAAACTGATTTGGCCGTTTATTACTCTAATTCCAATTCCTCCCCCTCCTTTTTGAGCTTTCAAAATAAAAGGTGGTTTTATTCTTTGAACCCATTTAAATAAATCTTTTTTTGTTTTAATTGAACCCTGGCTATCTTCGAGAGTATTAAGACCAATTTTTTTGGCAATCTTTTTTGCTAAAATTTTATCTTCAAGTATTTTTAGAATTTTAAAATGTGGTCCAATAAATTTTAAACCCTTTTTTTGACAAAGTTTGGCGAATTCCCAATTTTCAGCCAAAAACCCATAGCCAGGATGAATGGCATCAACTTTAGCTTTTCTTGCAATTTCGATAATCCTTTTTTTATCAAGATAACCTATTGCTCCTTCTCTTTCTAAAAAATAATATTCATCAGCTAAAGAGGTTTCTAAAAAATTTGATTCTTCGCCAGCTGAAGGGCAAAGGGCAACAGTTTTAATTTCCATTTCTTGACAAGTCCTGATTATTCTTAAAGCAATCTCTCCCCGGTTAGCAATGAGAATTTTTTTTATTCTATATTCCTTCATATAATTTTTTTATTTCCTCCATTACTCTCTCAGTAATTTTAAAAAGCGAATTTTTATATTCTTCAGAATTACAATCTAAATTTTTCACCTTTTCAAATTCTTCTTTGAAATAAAGAGGTTTGCTGACATTAATCTTAACAATTCTTTTTATTTTAGGAAATGCTTTTCCTGGAGGCATTAATTCAAAGGTTCCTTTAATTCCAACTGGTAAAATTGGAATTCCGGTCTTTAGAAAAATTTTTGCCACTCCTGATTTTCCTTCTTGAATTTTCCCAGTTCTGGAGCGGGTTCCTTCAGGGTAAATTACTAAAATATATCCTTTTTTCAAGGCTGAAATTGCTTTCCCAATAGCTGTTTTTTTTGATACTTCATTTTCTCTGTTCACCGGAATAACTCCGCCTATAAAATAAAAAAAATTCCTTAAAAGACCTTGAAACCCGGTGTATCTATCCACTTGGCCAATATAGGTAAATCTTCTAGGCACGCAAAGATAACCACAGACTATTATATCCAAATGGCTTTGGTGGTTTGTGGCTAAGATAAAATTTCCTTTAGGAACATTTTCTAATTCTCTTGATTCTTTTATTAAAATTCTATAAACAATTGGTTTTAAAAAAATTTTGCAAAACCAAGAAATTGCTTTATTCATAATTTTTTAATCCTTCGACAATTTCTTCAATAATTTGACGGCAACTTTTAATCTTAGAAATCCCAGCTGCTGATAGACCAGCTAATAGAGGAACGTTTTCGACATTCCCACCACCGAGGGAACCGGCAATCTTTTCAGCTTTAATTTCTTCAGGAAAAGCTCCTCTTTCTTCTAGTTTTTTCATTTCTTCAGAAAACTTATTTTTGATTACTCTTATTGGATGACCAGTAAATCTTAATATGACTTCAATATCATCGGCTGTGGCTTCAACAATCTTTTTTTTATAGGATTCAGAAGCAATACACTCTTTTGAAGCTAAAAATCTTGTTCCCATTTGAATAGCATCAGCATTTAATAAAAAAGTGGCTTTAGCAGTTTCTCCATTATAAATTCCTCCAGCAGCAATTAGGGGAATTTTTTTAAGTAAATTTTTCGCCTGGGGAATTAAACAAAAAGTTGTATTTTGACCAATATGACCTCCGGCTTCCAATCCTTCAACAACTACGGAATCGGCTCCATTTTGTTCCATCTTTTCTGCCAATCGTGGAGAAGGGACAACAGGAATTATTTTAATTCCGGCTGCTTGGAAATAAGGAAAAAGAGGTAAAGGATTTCCACCACCAGTAAAGACAATCTCTACTTTTTCTCTAATGATAATTTTAACTATATCTTCAATTTTTGGATTTTGCATAAAGATATTAACAGCAAAAGGATTCTTCGTTAATTCTCTTGTTTTTTTAATTTCTTTTTCTAACCACTCAGCTGGCATTAAACCAGAACCGATTGTCCCCAAGCCTCCGGCATTAGATATTGCTGACACTAATCTACTTTCTGAAATTCCTGCCATTCCTCCTTGGATAATAGGATATTTAATATTTAAAAGTTGACAGATTTTATTATTTTCGAACATTTTTTTCTTCAAATTCTTTTTTTTCAACGATTGCCACTGAAAACCTAGCTTCGCATTTTAAATTATTATTGACTAAAGCTTGACCTTTAATATGAGCGATTTTTATTCTCTCGGCATCATAAATTCCCAAAATCTCAGTCTTTAAAGAAATTTTATCTCCGGGAAAAATTGGTTTTAGAAATTGGACGCTTCTGACATCGTAAGCTAAAAAATGATAATTTTTGTGATTTTCGCCAATTTTTCTCCTTAAAAAAATAGTTGAAAGCTGAGCTAAAGCTTCAACAACTAAAACTCCGGGCATTATTTTAAAATCAACGAAGTGTCCTTTGAAATAATAGTCCTCTTTTTGTGTTTGATAAAAACCAGAAATATTATTTTCCCCAATTTCTTCCACTCCCTCGACAAATAAAAAAGGTTCCTGATAAGGAATAATTTTTTTTATTTGTTCTTTGTTTAACATAATTTAAATTGCCAAGCCTCCGTCGATATTGATTACCGCCCCGGTAATAAAGTTTGCTTCATCGGAAGCTAAAAAAGCAACTAAATTGGCTACTTCTTCTGGTTTTCCAAATCTCCCTAGAGAAGTTAGTCTCAAAACAGCTTGCTTTACTTCTTGAGGTATATTTTCAGTTAATCTTGTTTCAATAAAACCAGGAGCTATGGCATTTACCCTTACTCCTAATTTTCCAACTTCTTTTGCTAAAGATTTTGTAAAACCTATAATTCCAGCTTTGGCAGCAGCATAATTTGTCTGGCCAAAATTTCCTCTCTGACCAACGAGTGAAGAAATGCTAATGATATTCCCCTGATTTTGAATAATTAAGGGTAAAGCAGCTTTTGTGCAATTGAAAACTCCAGTTAAATCAATATCAATCACCTTTTGCCATTCTTCTTTTGTCATTTTTGCTAATGTCCTATCTTGACAAATTCCAGCATTGTTAACTAAAACATCTAATTTACCGAATTCTTTTTGAATGTCTTGAATCATCTTTTCCACCTCCTCTAATTTTGAAACATCAGCTAAAAAGTATTTTGCTACGGAACCCAATTTTTCAATTTCTTTCTTTACTTTTTTTAAATTTTCCTCTTGAGATGGAATATCATTAAGAGCAATCTTTGTTTCCAAAGAAGCAAATTTTAAGGCAATTGCCCGACCCATTCCCTGAGAAGAACCAGTAATTAAAATTATTTTATCTTTCATAAATTTATTTTTATTTTAACCTTTTAACAATTTTCCAACCCATTGGTAAGGTTAGCCCAGCTAATAATATTTTTAATAAATCTCCCCAAATAAAAGGATAAAACCCTACTCTCAAAACTTTACCAAACCCTATAAATCTTGCCAGCCAAAAAAGTCCAGGGATATATAAAATAAGATTTCCTATCGCCATGGCCAAAATAGCTGTTTTGAAATTTCTATCCCATCCTTTTTCACAAAGCCAGCCAATAAAAAAAGCGGTAAAAATAAAACCTAGAATATACCCAAAAGTAGGGGAGAGAATATATCCCCATCCTCCACCTCTAGCAAACCAGGGAAGACCGATTAAACCAAATAAAAGATATGCGATTTGAGATAATGTCCCTCTTTTAAAACCAAGTAAAGCTCCACTCAAAAGAACGGCAAATGTCTGAAATGTTATTGGAATAACTCCGATTTCAATTTTTAATTTTGCACAAATTCCGGTTAAGATAGTGAAACTCAAAACTAAAACAACATCTTTAATCAAAATTAAGACTTTATTTTCTATTCTTGGAATTAGAATATCAATTAGAGTTAAACTTTGAGCTCGCATAAATTTTTATAATGCTACTTCTTCTATTTTTCTACCCAAAATAGGTATATTTTCAATTTTAATCTCTTTTAAAATTTCTGGCAATTCTCCTTTTTTTGTAATTTCAAAAAAAATTCGGTCTATATTTAATGCATTAAGGCTGGCTATTGCCAAGCCAAAAAAAGTAGTAAATTTTTCCAAATCTTGAATAGAGTCAGCCTCAGCAACAGTTAAGCATTGAGGTAAAACTTTATTTAAATTTTCAAAAATTTCTTTATCTTCAGACAAATGTTTTAATCTTAAATAATTTTCTTTTTTTAAAAGGAAAAAAGGGTTTTCGCTAGCCGATGCTTTTCCCATTTTTAAAATTGGTAAATTTAAAATGAAATCTGATTTAAAAGCTTCTTCTGAAATCTCAAAATTTTCTTTCTTAATAAACTTTGTTTTTGATAAATCAGAAGGTGAAATCTTATTTTTCAAACAAACATCTAAAAGTCCTGATTTTTTAGCTTTAGATTCAACCGAGGTTTCATCAAAGCTTTGAGCTCCAATTTTAATATTTTCTGGTTTGAAGCCTTTTTGAAATAAAAAATTCAAAGTAGCTTGTAAAAATTCTGGACTGGTATTATCTCTAAAATAAGAGTGAGAGGCCTTATAAAGACTTGGTAAAATTAATATTTTAGAATTTTCTTTTAAATCTAAATCTCCTATAATTTCAATTACTTTTTCTATTCCTTCTAAAACGTCATATTTTATTCGCCAAATGGCTACTGCATTTTTATCTCTGCTTTTTTGGATTTCAAAATTGTCTCCAATTTTATATTCTCTAACTGATTTTTGAACCCATTTATTTCCTTTCTCATCTTCCAAAACCAAAACAAAATAAGGTGCTTTTGGATGAAAAAGAGTGGGAATCGTCACTTTTGAGACACCGATTACTTTGATTTTTTTGTTTTCCAATCTATCTAATTTCAAAAAACAGTCAGGACATTTTTCAACCGGATATTGCCAAACTTTTTTACATTTTGAGCATTGATAGAACATAGTATTAGGTCAGGTTAATCGCTCGCCCTTTCGGGCTCGCTCTTTAGAAACCCACGGTTTCTAACGCCCTGAACCGTATAGTTCAGAGCTGTTTTCCTTCTCGGGGAAACCGCTTGTTTCCCCGACCCCTTTCCTTAATGCAAGTTGCTATAGTATATTATTCAGATTTATAAATACTCTTCTGAAATTTTGCGGAAGTGAAATCCTTTAATAATCATATCAATTACTAATGGAAAGAGTTTCGGCTTTTTGAGAAGACTCCAAAAGAAAATTCTCCAATAATATAACCTCTCTTTCTCTTTTATTCCTAAAATCCAAATTGATTTAAAAAGGGCTAAAAACTGATTTAAATCAAGCTGATAATTTTTCTTTCTTTTAGGTTTGTATTCTTTAAAAAAATTAATTAACCTTTGGTAATAATTTTTTGGAGAATAAATATAGTTTATAACTTTTTTGTAACCAGAAATCAAAGAATGGAAATTCATCTTGGGAATAAAATTAATAGTGCAATCGGTATTATTACCAGTTGGTTGGGAGATTAATCTTTTTTCTTTTTTTAATCTTTCCCACAACCTTGTCTTTGGAGGAGCTTGTAAGAGCCCCACCATGGCTGTTGCTATTCCACTCTTTTGAATAAAAAGAATCATTCGGTTAAAAATCGAAGGAGTGTCTTGGTCAAAACCAATAATAAAACCTGCCTGGACTTGTAAACCGTGATTTTGGATAATCCTAATTGATTCTAAAAGATTTCGGTTGATATTTTGGAATTTTCCGCATTCTTTCAGGCTTTCTTCATTAGGACTTTCAATTCCAATAAAAACACTATCGAAGCCTGCTCTTACCATTAATTCCATTAATTTTTTATCATCAGCCAGATTTATTGAAAGTTGGGTGTTAAAAGTAAAGGGGTATTTTTTCTCTTCCATCCACTTAATTATTGCTGGCAAAATCTCTTCTTTTAGCTTTATTTTGTTTCCAATAAAATTATCATCGACAAAAAAAACATTTCCTCGCCAACCGTTTTCATACAAAGCATCTAATTCATTTAAGATTTGTTCTTCATCTTTTGCCCTTGGAAATCTACCATTTAAAAGAACAATATCACAAAATTCACAATTGAAAGGACAACCTCTCGAAAATTGAATACTCATTGAGGCATATTTTTTCATATCAATTAATTTCCAGGATGGAATAGGGGTTTTCCTTATATCTGGCCATTGATTAGGTTTATAAATTTTTTTAATATCTCTTTTTTCCAAATCTACTAAAAAGTTGGGTAAAGTAACTTCTGCTTCACCTAAAACAAAATGGTCAATATCCTTTAAAAATTCTTCATAGCCAGTGGTAAAAAGAGGACCACCAGCAATAATTTTTTTCCTAAATTTTTTGATTCGTTTAATAGCTTCTTTAACCGATTCTTTTTGAATAACCATGGCTGAAATAAAGATAAAATCTGCCCATTGAATGTCTTTATCATTTAAATTTTCAGTATTTAGGTCAATCAATTTTTTTTCCCAATTTTTTGGTAATAAGGCCGCTACCGTTAATAAACCTAAGGGTGGAAAGGCTGCTTTTTTCCCAATAAAAGGAAGGGCGTATTTGAAACTCCAAAAAGTTTTAGGAAATTTTGGATACAAAAGCAAAATTCTCATATTTTTTGGTTTCTTTTTCAAAAATTTTATTAAAGATTAAAGAAAAAATTAGACTGAAAAGCGGGATAAAAATTAAAGCCGATATTAATTGATTTTTCAAAAATGGAAGACCGGCAATATAACACTCTATTAATCCTTGGAAATTCATTGGATACATTCTCGAAACTAACCACCAGCCAAAATTAGTCCAGAGATAGAAAAAGAAAACAGAAATAATTCCACCACCACTGATCTTCAAAAAATAATCCTTTGAATCTTTCTTAAAGAGTATGCCAAAACTTCCAATGAAAATGAAAGCAGACCAGGTAAAAAGGAAAATTAAAGTATTGCCAAAATAAATATCTGAAAGAAAAATCATTAAAAGAGGAATGAGACCAGCGAAAATACCTCCAAAAAAGGAACCAGAAATCAAAGATAAAGCAGTTACTGCTTCAAAATTTGGAATACTAATTACTTCATTCAAAAAAATGCGAAAAAAAGTTCCAAAAAAGATAATAAAAATTGCAAATAAAATTTTTCTTTTATTCATTTAATTTAAAAGGTTGAAGGAGCGAATTTCCACTCTACTTTATCACCTTTCTTAACATCTTTTTTGTCAGCAGCCACCATTGGTAATTCTCCATTTACCCAATATTGCCAATATTTATTATCGGTTCCATTTCTAACACCGTCAATACTTTCAACAAAGACTCCCATTTCTTTATATAAAGTTATCTCTAACTGAAAGTTTTCTCTTTGAGCTAACTCTTCTAATAAAGAAAAAGCAGTTGAATTTCCAGAAGGAACTATTTGATATGATTTAACATTTCCCTCTCCAAAATTAATTGTATAGAGGGTTTTTTCTTCACCGAGTCGCTTAGTCACTCCTTCGATACTGATGGTTTCTATTTGAGTCAAACTGCTTATTTCTTTTTTAAAGAATATAAATTCTTGACTAACTATAAAAATTATTCCAATTATTAAAAATCCTAAAATAATTCCCGTCAATTTAGAGTTGAGTTGTTTTTTGATAAGGTATTGATAAAAAGTCATAAAATTATAAATTAAAATTATGCTAAAAACTTATTTTTTACCGAAAAAACTTAGACCAGAATTAAGAAAAATTTGGGGGATTCCTTTTTTTGGAAAGAGAAATCAGGTTTTAAGGAAATTTCAGGAATTCATCAAAAAAAGAAAGACTAAAACTATAATCACTGTCGGTGATTATTGCTCTTTAAACCTTCCTTCTCATATTAAAATTTTTGATGGAAAAGTAAAGAGAAAAAAAATTAAAAAGATTCTAAAATTTTCGCTCAGTTGCCAAAATCCCCGGGGAACAATTCAAAAGGAAGTTTGGCTTGTGATTAAGAGAGCAATCAAAAATAATGAAAATATTTTTATTGATGGCGAAGAGGATCTTTTAGTAATCCCAGCTGTTTTATTGGCAAGAAAAAATACTCTCGTCGTCTACGGTTTTCAAGATAAAGGAGTCTGCGTAATCGAAGTTTCTCTAAAAGTAAAAAAAATTTTTAAAGAACTACTTAAAAAATTTCGCTCTAACTAACTCTTTTCAAAATGTGAACGGTAACACTACCACCAGCTCCGCCAATATTATGACAAAGACCAATTTTAGGAATTGATTTTATTTGTCTTTGGCCACACTTTCCTCTTAATTGATTAATAATTTCGTAAATTTGAGCTAAACCTGTTGGTGAAATCGGATGACCTTTAGCTTTCAAACCGCCAGAGGGATTTATAGGTAGCTCACCATCTAAATTTACTTTACCAGTCCGAATTAACTCAGTTCCTTCTCCAATAAAAGCGAAACCTAAATCTTCATAAGAAAATAATTCCACTGAGGTAAAAGCATCATGGACTTCAGCTACATCTATATCTTTTGGTCCGATCTTAGCTTCTCTATAAGCTTTTTCAGCCGCCAATTTAGTTGCTTTGAAATGAGTAACATCCTCTCTACTAAAAGTTAAGAGATAATCAGTGGCGAAACCAGAACCTATAATCTCAATATCGGTTTTTTCCCTTGATAAAATTGCAGCTGCTCCTCCGTTTACCGATAAAGAACAGTCATAAATTGTAAAAGGTGAAGCAATAATTGGTGCACTTTTAATCTGCTCTAAAGTCACTGGTCTTTTGTAAAAATAAGCCTTTGGATTCAATGTAGCATTTTGATGATTTTTAAAGGCAATTAAAGCTAAATCGTCATGAGTAATGTTGTATTTTTTCATATATTGTTGGGCAACTAAGGCATTTTGAACTGGAAAAAGCATCCCTTCTGTCTGTTCAATCACTCTTTCAGATGCTGAGAGAATCCAATGAATAGTAACTTCGCTTTTATTATCAACTAATTTTTCACCACTCAAAACTAGAATATTTTTGAATTTTTCTAATAAATTTAGAGCTGTCCAGAAAGCTACTCCGCCACCAGCACAAACTGAAGGAACTTGGATGATGGGAACGTTTGTTTTAAACAAATCAGAAAGTAAAGAAATCTTATGAGTCTGATGTTCACTTATTCCCTCAGCGCTTTCAATCCCTGTAAAGACAATGGCTTCAATCTTAGAGATTTTCATCTTGGCATCCTCCAATGCTTCAAGAGCTGCTTCAAAAGCAAACTGCCACCAAGCTTTTTGTGAATAATCAAATTTTGTCATTCCTACGCCTTTGATGTACTTTTTAATTTTCATAATTTTACCCTTTCTAAAATTTTTTTATTTATTGGAGTTTTCACTCCAAATCTTTCTCCCAATTTAACTACCGCTCCATTGTAATATCCAATTTCATCTAAATCCTTTTGCTTTCCCATTCTACCTTTTTCAATCGATTTAGCAAAAAATTTCCTAAATGGAAAAAGAAAACTTACTGGCAGAGAAAAAAGTAATGAGAAAAAATTTACTGGATAATGGGGGAAATTTAAAAATTTCCCCCCAGCTGCTTTGACGACTTTCAAATACTCTTTTACTGCTCCTATTTCTTCTTCAAAAGTCTCTTTTTTTGAAAATCCCTCTTTTGGTGAAAATCCTTTAGTTGCCGAAGCCATTCCGATTAAATTTAAAAGCAATTTTGAGTATTCCATATTTTTAGCTTCTTTTTGAGGGATTAAAGTTATTTCAAAATTTGCTTTTTTGAAGGTTTCAATAATATCTTTTATATCATCAGGTCCAAAAACTTTTGATATGGCCATCCTAATTGGTAAAGAATAAATAATATAATTTCTGTCTCCAAAAACTTTTTTATCGATTGGATTAAAAAGAGAGATTCTAAAAACTTTTATATTTTCAGAGCTTTTACCAAAAATTTCTTTCAAAACAGAAATCACTTCTTCGCCAACTTCAATTCCATTTTGAGAAAGAAAAAGAGTAGGGGGTTTAATGCCTTTTTCTCTTATCTTTTGATAATAATATTTTAAAACTTGACCTACCGGATTTTTTACAGTTAAAAATAAAAAGTCGAACGGAGACTCTCTCAGAAATTCAATATCTTCAATTACATCTTCCTCAAATAATTCTATTTTTTTTCTTTTTTTTACGAAAAGTTTTTTATTTTTTATTAAATCAACCTCTCTTTTTCTCCCAACTCCAAAAACTTCAGCTACATTTTTTAACTCAGAGGAAAACATTGTACCTGTTCTTCCTCCGACACCAACTACAGCTATTTTTTTCATTTTCAAAAAATAATTTAAGCGAGGCGGGCTGTAAAGGGAGTATTGCGTAGCCGAGCTTAAGAAGAGTTTGAATCTCTTTTTAAAGTAATCGAGGCTTGGCGAGCAATAGACGCAACGAAAATAAGACTTGTCTTAATATTTTAGCCGACGGCGTACTCCCTGAACAGTTTGCCGAGCGATTATTTCCTATTTTAAAATTTAAAGGGAGTTTTGTGTTCTTCTCCCTTAATCAATCTCTTTATATTATTCCTTAAAGCAAAATTAAGTAAAATCGCCTCTGAAACCCCAAAGATAAAATAGGGGAAAGGAAAGATTCCAAATTTATACCAGAAGTATAAAAATCCAGATAAAATCCAAGGGAAAATAAAGTTTGTTAAACCGGTCATTTTAATTAAAACTAAAATCAAAATCCAGATTAAAAAAAGAGGAAGGAAAAATTTTAGGCCTATTAAAATTAACGTTGCTCCAAAAAAAGTTGAAGCTCCTCTTCCTCCATGCTTAAATCCCAAATAAATTGGGAAATTATGACCCAGAGTCGGGAGTACAGCTATAAGAATAATTTGCCAAGGATTTTCCAGAAATTTCAAAGCCAAAAAGGTAGGAATTATCCCTTTTAAAACATCTAAAATTCCTCCTAAAATTCCGTATCTCCATCCTAAAGCTCGAGCCAAATTTGTATCGGTGGCAGATTTACTTCCTATTTTTCTAATATCCACTCCTTTTAACTTTCCAACTAAGAAAGCAAAGGGAATAGAACCGAATAAATAGGCGAAAATTGAAAGAAAAATAAATTTAACCATAATAACAACCAGCGATTAAAGTTCCAGGGCCTGAATTTGCCCCAACAATTGGAGGAACCAGAGAAATAAAAACAACTTCAGATTTTAATTCTTTTTCTACTTTTTCTTTTAGTTTGTAAGCTAGAGTGATATTGTCGGTATAGTTTATTCCAACTCGAATCTTCCTTTTTTTTGCCTGCCCGCCACTCGTCTGCGCTCGAGGCGCTGGCAGGCGGGCTTCGTGTTTTAATTGATTAAAAAGAGCTTCAAGAACGTCAGTAGTCCAGAAATTAAAACCAGTTAAACCAACTCTCCCTTTTTTAAATCCAATATAAGGTTGAATTCCCAAGCCCTTTAAAATTTTAAAAGCTGTTGCCTGCCAAGAAGTTATTCTTCCAATTTTTTCTACCCAATAGGTAGTTTCTAAAAAACCAAATAATTTAATTCTTTCTCGCAAATTAGTTAAATTTTTTAAAATCTCTTCTAGGGGTTTTCCTTCTCTAATAAGTTGGTTAGTTTGAATAACCAAAAGCCCTTCTGGGGCTACGGCTGAAAGAGAATCGAAAACTGCAATTTTTGAATGATCTGGCATTAATTCTTTAGCTTGAAAAGCAGAATTATAAGTAGCCGATAGTTTAGAAGAAAGAGTGATAACTAATGCTTTTTCGAAATTTTCTAAAACTTTTTTATATGCTTTTAAAAAATCACCTGGAGAAGGAGCTGAAGTTTTTGGATAGGCTTTTGTTTCTTCCATTACTTGGTATAGATTCTTTTCTGGAAACCTTTCCCATTCTGGAAAATACAATTTTGTTTTTACAATCTCAATCTGGAATTCTTTAATTATCTTTTCAGGTAAAGAACAAATATCATCAGTTATTAAACCAATTTTTTCCATTTTATTTTTAAATCCCCGGGGTAGAAAAACAGCGAGCCCGACTTAATATGGTTTCCAAAATTACAAAGCAATTTTGGAGTAAAGAGGGTGTCTAAAGCGGAGGTTTTGGGGGGATTCATTTGCCAAGCCTCCTTTCTCTTTCTAGAAAATTATTTATAGCTTTTTCAAATTCTTCTGGAGCAAAATCAGGAAAAAGAGTTTTGGTAAAATAAAATTGAGAGTAAGCTGTTTGCCACATCATAAAGCCAGTCGAATTATGAGGATCTCCTTCGCAACCTGTTCTAATAACCAAATCTACTGGTGGAAGAAAGCCTGTCCAGAGATTTTCTCTAATTAATTTTTCATCGATTTTTATTTTTTGTTTTTTTGAAATCGCGGAGGTTTTTTTGATACAATCTATCATCTCATCAGTACCATTATAAGCTAGTAAAAGAGTGAGAAAATATTGATTGTAATTTTTCGTCTCTTCAATTGATTTTTCAACAATTTTTTTTAAACCTTCAGGAAAAATTTCTTTCCATCTGCCTAAAACATTTATTCTAACCTTATATTTATGAACTCTTTTCTCTTTTAACAATTTCTTAAGATATTCTCCGTAAAGTTTTAATAAAAATTTAATCTCTTTTTTCGATCTCTTTGTTAAATTATCGAAAGAACCTCCCCAAAAAGTAAAATAAGGGGTTTTCAACTCCAAAGCTTTCTCCAAAATTTTTCCAATGATTTTTGCCCCTTCCAAGTGTCCTTGCCAGGGAAATAACCCTTTTCTTTTTGCCCATCTTCTATTTCCATCTGGAATTACAACTACATGATTTAACATGATTCTTGCCAAGTTAAAGCTAATGCCCCTGGACCAGTTAACCCACCTAGAATATTGCCAATAAGATTTATAAACGAAATTTCAGTATTTTTTAAATTTTGAACCATTTCTTTTAATTCTATTGCCTCTTTTAAATTGTCAGCGTGAGTGATGGCTACTTTAATTATTCCATTAGATTTTAATTTTGAAAGCTTAGTTTCAAATTCTTTAAAAAGAGCAGTAGCAATATCTTTGACTCCTTTTTTAATACCGATGGGTTTGATTTCTCCCTTTTTTACACCAAGCAGAGGTCTTACCCCTATCTTTTGCATTCCTCTTAGCCAGGCGACAACCAAACTTGGCAATCTTCCGCTTGCTTCTAACCATTTTGGGTCTTCGAGCATAAAAATGAGATGGGTTTTGGAAATTGATTCCTTTAAATCTCTCAAAATTTCTTTAATTTTTAATCCTTTCTTAATGAGAGAAGCTGCCTTTAATATTAGAAGTCCTTCCCCAGCACTACCGCTTAAAGAATCAAAAATTTCAATTCTATTTTTTGAATTTGCTTCCAAAAAATTTTTAGCTTGAATAGCTGAATTATAGGTCCCAGAATGCTTAGAAGTAATAGTAATACAGATGACTTTCTCAAACCTTTTTAATTTTTCTTTAAAGGCAAAAAGGAAATCTCCTGGAGAAGGTTGGGAAGTTTTAACAAAACTTTTTATTCTCTGTCTTTCAGCCTCTCTAATTTTTTGATAAATATTTTTCATTTCTCCTAAATCAATTTTAAAAGGGATAATGGTTATCTGATTTTTTTCAATCAGCTCTTTTGGTAAATCTCCCCCTTCATCGCAGACTAAACCGATTTTTTGTTTTCCTTCCATATCACTCAATTAACATCCAGCCAATGATTAATGTTCCTGGACCGGTTCCAGCACAGACCACAAGGGGGCCTTCGGAAATAAAAGAAACTTCAGCCCCAATTTCTCTTTTTAGCATATCTTTTAATTTTTTTGCTCCTTTTAAATTATCGGTATGGTTAATTATTACCCTAATTTTTTTACCCAATTTTCTTTCTTTCTTGCTTACTTTTAGAACTTTTTTGAAAAGAGATTCAACTATATCTTTGGCAAAAACTACTCCTCCTTTTTCAATTACTCCATTTTTTAACTCGGCAATTGGATGGAATCTTAATTTTTTCATTCTCCTCATCCAGGTTGCCTGGTTCTTAGTTATTCTTCCAAGCGATTCTATCCATTTTGGATCTTCGAATATAATATAAACATAAGTCTTGGGAATTAAATTTTTAAGCTCGGTAATGATTTCATCGATTTTTCTCTGTTCTTGAATTAATTCAATTGCTCTCAAAACTAAAAGGGCTTGTCCAGCTGCACCACTTAGAGAGTCTAAAATATAAACCTTTTCTCTTCTATCTTCTGCTAACATCTCCCTAGCTTGGATGGCTGAATTATAACAACCAGAAATTTTTGAGCTTACAGTGATACATAGAATGTCTTCGAACTTTTTTAATTGCTTTCCGAAAAACTTTAAATAAGCTTGTGAGGAAGGTTGAGAAGTTTTGGGAAATGTTTTAATTCCCAACCTTTCTACTTCCTTCATTTCTTGATAAATATTTTTGCCAGGAATTTTTTCTAAATCTGGCCAATTAAGTATTGTCTGAACAATCTCAATTTGGTATCTCTCTAAAATCTTTGGTAAAAGTGAGGCTATATCCTCTGTCACAATTCCAATTGAAACTCTTCTAACCGAAGGTTCGCCAATCACTTCTTTAGTCATATCTTCTGTTCTTAAATCTTCAATTCTACCCAATTTTCTTAAGATATCTCTTACTTCGTCTGGATAATCAGTATGAATATGAATTTTCATTTTGTTGCCAATTTTAACAATGTCTAAAGAATTGCCGAGTTTTTTCAATTTTTCTTGAATTTTACTTTCATCAATTTTTGGATTTTCAATCAAGGAAACCACTTCATATCGATTTGAAAGAACCTGGACAAATCTTCTAATTTTTTCTGAAGGTTTTTCTTCTTTTTTTTCTTCTTTTTTCTTACCTTCTAAGGCTTCTGAATAACTTTCCAGAATCATCAAAAATCCAAGACCGCCGGCATCGACAACATTTGCTTTTTTAAGTACTTCTAATTTTTCTCTGGTAGATAGGAGAGCTTCTTTTGCTTTTTCAATTGTTTTTTTAAAGATTTTTATAATATCGGCGTCTTTCTCTGATTCCTCTTTGAAAGTTTGCGCTGTGGCATCAATAACATCTAAAATTGTTCCTTCTTTTGGATTGAGCATTGATTTCCAGGCTCTTTTTCTCCCTTCTTCAAAGGCTAAAGCTAATTTTTTAGCATTGACTGGATTCTTATTTAGCTTGGGTAAAAACCCAGCTAAAAAGCCGGTATAAATTACACCGGCATTTCCTTGAGCAGCAGTTAAAGCTCCATCTAGGGCAACTTCAGAGATTTCGGATAAGTCTCTAAATTCTTTTTTTTCAATAGCTTCTTTAATCCCCAGTAAAGTCTTTGCCATATTGTTTCCCGTGTCTTGATCTGGAACAGGAAAAACATTGATTTTGTTAATTTGCTCTTTTTCTCTTTCAATTCTTTCATAAGACAAGAGGAACATCTTTTTCAATTCATTTTGGGTGAGATAGTGCATAATCTATTTTTTAATCTTCTCTTCGAATTCTTTCAGGAATTTAGCTGCCAAATCCTTTCCTCCTAAACCAAAAGAGATTCCAATAGTCAAAGCGAAAGCAATTACAAAACCTATTAAAACAGTCAAAATTATTTCTGGCACGATTCTTAGTTGATATAAAATAGCTAAGATGGTTATCGTCCAAATTCCTAAACTAACCCATTTTCCTAAAAGACCCGAATAAGTAATTTTCTCCCTTTCTAAAGTCCCGATTAAAATCTTTTTAGAAAAATTGGTTAAAAAGACAGCTACTAAAAAGAGAAGGCAGGCAATAAAGATGTTTGGATAGTAACCAAGGACTTTTTCTAAAAATCCGCTAAATTGTTTTAGTCCCAAAATCTCAAAAGTGAGCATTAAAACCAAAATAATGAAAAACCATTTAACAATCTTTCCAAAAAATTTTTCAGCATCCAATTTAATCTCGGCTTTTGCCATAGCTTCTTCCCAGCCCATCGCTCTTAAAATTTGATTCAATTTTATTCTTTTGAGGCCTCTAGAGGCAAGCAATCCAATCCATCTTGAGATAAAATAACCTACAAGAAAGACTAAAATCGCCCAAAAAATTGGAGGATAAATATCGCTTAAATTTTCCCATAAATATTTAAAAAATTTTTCCATATTTTTTATATTACCACTTGCTTTTGTGAATGCCAAGACAAAAACCTAAGCGATTAAATATTATATGCAAAAAGAAAGTCAAAACAAAAAGGGTTAGCCACACATTCACATTGAGCTTGAAAATCGGAGTTAAAATGAAAGCGTTTGAAATAACGTAATTTGTCTGATCAAAAGGTAAAAATCTTTTCCCAGGTTCCATTTTTAATCTTCTTTTAATAAATGCGAAAAATAAATCACCTAAAATCGCACCAAAAGAAATCAAAAAACTAAAAAAAAGTATGTTTATTTTTTGATAATCAAGAAAACTAATTTTTTTAAAAAAAGAAAATTGATAGAGCCAGAACTGAAAATTAGTTACTAACATTCCTATTATTATCCCAAAAATTACGCCTCTCCAGGTTTTATGAAAACCAAAGATTGGCTGACTCAAAAATTTTTTATTAAAATCAATGGGTTTATTAAGAAGCTTTAAAATACCAAGTTTCTTTACTATGGGTGGTGTCATATTAGTAAAATAAGCCGGTAAAAAGAAATAAAGACAAGATAAAAGAAATTGAAACATAAAATTAGTCTGAGGACGGTTGCTGAGGGAGATATTTCGCAGCCGAGTCCCGGAATGAATTTGAATTTTTTTTAAAAACCGATGTGACTCGGCGAGAAATAGCAGCAGCGGTGATTGACTTTATTTTACCATTTAAGCTGACTGTGTGTCTTCCGAGGCAATCTGTCCGAAGAGTCTTTAATGATAAATACTCTAATATAAGTAGATAAAGAGAAATAAAGACAGGAGATGATGAATTGAAAACTCATATATGTTAAAATTTCTTATGAAATGCGATTTACACGTTCACACTTTTTATTCTTATGACAGTACTGCTTTACCAAAAGAAATGGTAGATGCGGCTTTAAAAAAGGGGGTCGATTGTCTAGCCATCACTGACCACGGGGAAATCCAGGGAGCATTAGACGCTACGAATTATGCTTCAAATAAACCGATTTTAATTATACCAGGGATTGAAATAAAGACAAAAGAAGGAGACGTATTAGGTTTAAATATTAAAGAAAAGATTCCAAATGGAATCTCAGCAAAAGAAACAATAGGATTGATAAAAGAAAAAGGTGGAATAGCAATTATTCCCCACCCTTTTGCTCTGTTTTATCCTTTTAAAGGGAATTTAAAAAAATTATTAAAAGAGATAGATGGAATCGAAGTTTTGAATGCCTCGGTTATCGGTTCAGGGAATAAAAAAGCTTTAGATTTTGCTAAAAACCATAATATTCCTTTTATTGCTGGCTCAGATGCTCATTTTCCAAATTTTATTGGCAAAACTTACTTAGAAATTCCAGAGAAAAATTTGACAATTGAGGAAATCTTGGAAGCAATAAAAAATAGAGATTGTAAAGTAGGTGGAAAAGAGGCTGGTTTTTTTGAAAAAACCATCGACCATTTAAAAAGAAACTTAGCTAAAATCGAATATCATGTTGCAAGAAAAAAGAGAAAAGTTTAAAAAAATTGAAGTTAAGACAGGGCAAATTTTTTCTAAATTAGGTCTTACACCAAATCAATTAACTTTGATTTCTGTTTTATTTGCTTTTATTTCTGTTTATTTTCTGATTAAAATTGAACTCATTTCCGCCCTAATTTTTTATTTTGTAGCAGCGATTTTAGATTTCATAGATGGAGCAGTAGCCCGTTTTAAAAATTTAGCAACAAAAAGAGGTGCTTTTTTAGATACAATTTGTGATAGATATGTCGAGGGGGTTATTTTGCTTGGATTTTTGTTTTTACCTTTAAAAGATTTGGTTTTGCCAGCAGAAGTTTGGATTTTTTTAGCTCTCTTTGGCTCTGTAATGACAACTTATTCAAAAGCAGCAGCAAAAGAAAAAGAGATAATAAAAGAGGAGCTGAAAAAAGGTTTTTTGGGAAGAGGAGAAAGGATGATTTTGATTTTTTTAACCTTGATTTTAGGGATTTGGAATATTACTTCTATGATTTACCCAATTTTAATCTTGGCTATTCTCTCAAACTTAGGAGCTCTACAAAGAATCGCAATTATTCTTTCTCTTAAAAATACGGAATAGCGTTTTCAAAGTGAGAGATTTTTGCTTTTTCTTTTTCTAATAAAATGGCAATTATATCTATTTGCCATTTTGTATTAAGAGGAATTTTATTTTTCATTAACCAACTTTCAGCCGTTTTAATTAATTTTTTACTCTTTTTAAAATCAACTTTTTCTTCTGGATGAAAGAACTCTTCTTGAGTTTTTTGAAGAGTTTTTACCTCAATAAAATGAATGGTATCGTCTTTCTTGCCCCGTAGGACTTCGAAGATGTTCCTGCGGGGTTTGGCAATAATATCTATTTCTCCTTTTTTTGGAGTTTTTGAAATTTTAAATTCATAATTTTTGTCTAAAATTTTATATCCTTTTTTCTTTAAATAATCTTCAGCAATTTTCTCACCTAAATCTCCAACTTCTTTTGTTTTACTATACATATATATGTATACAGACCCGGGCAGAATTGAACTGCCATTTCTGCAACTTGCTCTGCACCAAAATTTGGACCTAATGGGAATCGAACCCATATCTCTGCTATGCGAAAGCAGTGCTTTACCATTAAACTATAGGCCCGATAGAATATTTTTTAATTCTTCAAAAGAGCTAATTTTGATTCCAGAATAACTGCTAATTTTATTTTCCCTATCAATTAATATTGCTTTTATGCCTAATTTTTGAGCTGGGGTGATATCTCTTTCTAAATCATCACCAATCATTAAGGCTTCTTTGGGTGTAATTTTGAAAAAATCGAGAACAGTTAAAAATGTTTTTTCGTCTGGTTTTAAAAATTTTGTTTCTTTTGGTGTAAAAATCTCAAAATGGTTTTCTAAACCTAAATTAGAAAATAGAAATCGAGAAGCATCAGTCAAAATAGCTTTTTTAAAAGGAAGGTTAATTATCTTTTTTACATCATCATAAAGCTGGTAGATAACATTTTCTTTGAAAAAATTAGTCAAGAGCTCAATCTTTTTTTGGTCCTTCTCTTTAATGACTTTTTCGAGAAGTTTCTGACTAAGCTCTTTCCAACTCGAAGAAGATCTCATCAGTTGAGTAAAAAGATGAATAAAGGATTTGGTGTCGTTCTCTGTATCAAGTTTAATCCCAAGTTTTCTATAAAAAACAAAATAGTCTTCCTTTTTTAGTTTTTCCACTGGGAAAACCAGCGTACCGAATAAATCGAATATTAATAATTTTAGCTTCATTCGGGCTGTCCGGATTTGCACCGGAACTAAATCCTCCCGAAGGACTCGTGCTACTATTACACCACAGCCCGCCACAAAATTTTCAATTAATGAATGAGAGAAGTGATTTTTATGGACCATCCGCAGGCAAATTGCATGGTTCGCCAAAGTCGAAATTTGCCGAGGAACTGAGCT
>Ga0209636_10000038_pt1 | contig 92171 bp, 72 predicted proteins | sample DeeMarSWOR152_54_FD_187464 | JGI IMG/M metagenome (GOLD analysis project Ga0209636, IMG submission 187464) | Marine sediment microbial communities from White Oak River estuary, North Carolina - WOR-1-52-54 (SPAdes) (version 2) | ecosystem: Environmental > Aquatic > Marine > Intertidal zone >...
CAATGCTAAGAGACATAACTGCGGTTAGGATAAATATCCAAAGCCCGATGTCCATCCTATAGGCAAAGTTCTGCAGCCATTTGTGCATGGCAAAATAAGAAACAGGCCAGGCTATGGCATTGGCGATCATCACCAGACCGATAAATTTTTTAGTTGTCAATAGAGTAATATTCCATTCCGTGGCGCCCAACACCTTTCGGATGCCTATCTCCTTTGTCCTCTGCGCTGTTGTAAAGGAAGCCAGCCCGAACAAACCAAGGCAGGCCACAAAAAGAGCGATAAAGGTATAGTAGGAGAATGTTTTTCCCAATTTTTGTTCTGTTCGGTACATCCGATTCAGGCGGTCGTCCAGGAAGGAGTAGCTAAAATCTCCCTCCGGGGAATGCGCCTTCCAGGTCCTTTCGATAAATGCCAACGTGTCAGGGATGTTATAGGGACTGATTTTGATGGACAGCCACTCGGTTCTTTCTTTAATGGGAGAAAAGGCAAGCGGCCCGATATTGAGATGGAGTGGAGCAAAGTGGAAGTCTTTGACCACTCCCACAACAATGCCCGTCTCATCTTCGCCAAATCCGAACCGTTTGCCGATCGGATCATCCCAACCTACAGCTTTAACGGCCGCTTCGTTGAGAATATACGCTTCCCCTTCGATATCCTTGTATTCTTCCGAAAATCCTCTCCCCTGGATAATCGGGATGTTGTAGAAGCTGAGAAAATTGGAATCCACCCAGTTTCTGTAGACGACAAGCTCTTCTTCCGGATTGTGTCCGTCCCATTCTCCAAAACCGGCGGATGAGATATCGTGCGGGAGATCGTTAGATGCAGTGGTATCCCGGATCTGCGAATTTTGTCGGAGTGCGTTTTCAAAAGCCTCGTAGCCAATCTCTGGATTTGAAACAGTCACAACGTACTCTTTGATAAAGCCCAGCTCCTTGTTTCTCAGGAAATGCAATTGTTTATAGATAACTATCGTGCAGAAAACGAGTGCCACAGAGATGGAAAACTGGCTGATAACCAGTGAGCTTCGAAAGAGGGAGGAACCTTTGGAGCCTCGGAGGTGTGTTCCTTTTAACACGGCTGTCGGCTGGTAGGAAGAAAGGACAAGAGAAGGATAGCTCCCGGAAACAAAGCCGATAAAAACGACCAGGCCAAGCAAAGTCATTATAAAAGGCCCGTCTTGGATGAATCCGGTCTCCAGTTTTCTATCGATGAAAACCCGGAATGCGGGAAGGAGAAGTCTGACCAACATGACGGAAAAGAGTAGTGCAATCATGGAGAACAGGATCGATTCTCCCAGGAACTGCTTTATGAGTTGCATCCGGTTGGCTCCGATGACTTTCCGCATCCCGATCTCTTTCGCTCGGGTTGTTGCCCTGGCTGTTGACAGATTCATAAAGTTAAAACAGGCAATGAGTAGGATAAAAAGGCCGATGGCCGATAAGAGATAGACGTTGCGGACATCCGCATTCGGTTCGAGCTCAAAATTGGCCTTGGTGTGGAGGTGGATATCGGCCACGGGCTGGAGGCGAAGAGTTTGTGTAGCGTCCTCCCTGTAATTTTTCTTTAAAAAATCGGGCAGTTTGTTTTCCAGAGAAATGGGGTTGGCCTGCCCGTGGAGGAGAACATAAGTTTGGTAGCTCCACTTATCCCATCTGTATGTCTCTTCTCTGCTATGGAGATCGATCAGAGAAGAAAACGAGGCTAGGAAATCGAAACGGAAATGGGTATTGCCGGGAATATTTGCCAATACACCTGTTATCTGGTAATCCTTCTTGTCGATATGGATGGTTTTTCCCAAAGGATTATCTTCAGCGAAATATTTTTGTGCCATGTCTTGGCTAATCAGGAGGCAATTGGGCTCGGCTAGCGCTCTCTCTGGATTCCCGGCTATCAGGTGAAATGTAAAAATTTCGAGGAAGGCAGGATCGGCGTAGTAGATACGATTTTCATCAAACCGATTTTCCTCGTATTTCATTACGGCCCTTTCCGCTTTGACTTTTGTGGCATTTAAGACCTCGGCGAATTCATCCTTTATGGCTGTGGCGAGAGGGCCTGGAGTGACGGCGACCTGAGATTTTCCCATGTAGGTCTCACGCGTATCGACGAGCACTTTGTATATGTTTTTGGCGTTTTCGTGGAACCGGTCATAGCTGAATTCGTACCGGACGTAAAGGGATATCAAGATAAAGCATGTGATGCCGATGGTGAGGCCAGCCAGGGTGATCAGAGAATACCACTTCTGCTTGATTATGTTTCGGAGGGTGCTTTTGAAATAATTTCCAAACATGAATATCTCCATTACAGAAATCTTCTTTCAGGGATATCATAAGAAAGGACGCTTCAGATGAGTGGATGGTTGACAGGAAAATGTCCCTATAAACTTTTGTCTTTGAAATGCTTTTCACTCATAATTTGGGGACAGGATACTCTATTAGCTAATTATTGAGGAGATGATATTTAATTACAACTTTGATGAGTTAAGTGATTGAGTATCCTGTCCCCAATTAATACTGATGTCCCCAATTAATACTCCAATTAAGATATGTCTTCGGTAATAGAAAAAATTCTTGACAGGGATCGCAATTTGATTTATTCTATTTCCGAAAACAAATAAAGGATCAGAGAAAATGCATCTTTTATCTCGAGCAGAAGAAATCATCTTGATGGCCATCGTGAACCTAAAAGACAATGCCTACGGAATAGCCATAAGGCAGTACGTTTCAAAGGCAACAGGATTTAAATGGTCCATCGGGGCTGTCTATGCCCCTCTCCATCGGCTAGAGGAGAAGGGATATGTCAAAACCATCAAAGGCGAGCCCATAAAGGAGCGGGGAGGACGAAGCAAGATCTACTATCAAATCACACAGGATGGAAAAGAGGCTTTGCTGAAATTAAGAACTGTGAATGAAAATATCTGGAAGAGAGTTTCTGCCTTAGAATGAGAATAAGTCCGATGAAGAACTCAGAGGAACAGGTCAAATTTCCTAAAATCGCCAACTGGATCCTCAGGCGAACGATCTCCAAAAAAATCCAGGATGGAGCCCTGGGGGATTTCCATGAAATTTATTTTGGAATGGCTGAGGAGAATGGTCCCCTTCAGGCAAAACTCTGGTATTGGAGCCAGGTCCTGAAATCTGTGCCCTCCTTCCTGTACGATTCTGTTTATTGGAGAGTGAGTATGTTCAAAAACTATTTGAAGATCACACTCCGGAGCATCCAAAAAAATAAAATCCATTATTTCATTAACATCACAGGCTTGTCAGTCGGGTTGGTAGTTTTCATATTCATCGCCTCTTATGTTCTGAACGAAGTCAACCATGATGGATTCCATGAAAACAGAGACCGAATCTATCAGATTGGAACGGGCTGGCATAATGGAACTCCCGGGCCCATGGCGGAATTATTGAGAGACCGATTTCCTGAGGTCTTGAGTACAGTGCGGTTCAGGTATAACTATGGTGAGAAAAACTTCAGATACAAAGAGAAAAATTACAAGATTGAACACTCTTATTTTGTCGATCCAACAGTCTTCGAGGTGTTCAGCTTTCCAGTCCTTCAGGGCAATCCGAATACGGCTCTGGATTCTCCGTTTTCCATGGTTCTGACCAAGTCAGAGGCGGAAAAAATATTTGGAGAGAAGGATCCCATCGGAAAAGTCCTCAATGTTGAAGGACAAGATCTGGAAGTCAAAGCGGTCATTGATGATGTGCCTCAGAATTCGACGATACAATTTCGTGCACTCATTTCCTTTCAAACTTTGAATCGGATATCTCCAGGTCTTATTAATAATGTGAACAGTATGCTCTTTCAAACCTATCTCCTTTTTCCTGAAAACCATGATCCAGCCGAGATAGAGTCTAAATTGAGCCAATTTCTGTACAGCCAATATGATGGATATGACCAATGGCCGCAGTCTTTACGAGAAAGGGTCAAATTCAGCCTGCGGCCTTTTAAATTGCTGTACTTTGATAGAGACCGTGGCGGCAGCATGATCCATGGCAATATTCAGAATGTCTACATATTTTCTGCAGTAGCCCTCTTTGTGCTGGGCATAGCTTTGATCAATTTTATCAATCTTTCCACGGCTACGGCTTCTGTTCGGGCAAAAGAAGTGGGCATGCGTAAGGTCCTCGGGTCCTCCAGATCCCAACTCCTCAAACAGTTTTTATCCGAATCTGTATTCTTAGTTTTCGGAGCCACGATTCTTGCCTGTATTCTTGTGGGCATGCTGAGATCCAGATTTTTTGAGCTCATAGGAAAAAGAATCGAATTTGAATATATGTTTAATCCTGCCGTCCTTCTTTTATTTATTCTCTTTGCAGTGTTTATCGGATTAGTCTCAGGAATCTATCCGGCCATTTATCTCTCATCCTTTCAGGTGCCCAATGTGCTCCATGGCAGGAGTCAAAAAGGAAGCAAAGGAGGTTTGTTCAGAAGGGCATTGATCATCGTCCAGTTCACTGTTTCCATCGTGCTGATTGTTGGCACCTTGATGGTCGGACGCCAGATGGATTATATTCGGAATAGAGACTTAGGTTTTGATAAAAATCAAGTACTGTGGTTTGAGATAAACGATTCTTTACGGAATAAAACTGAGGTGTTGAAAACGAAACTTCGAGAGCATTCCAACATCCAAAGTGTTGCTACGTCAAATTATACAAAACCGGGCGTGCGAAGCATGTGGGGACAAACCTGGAATGAAAAACAGTTGGACATAGACGTCTTTCTGGTAGATCCTGACTATATAGAGACGATGGGGCTAAAGATTGTTGAAGGGAGGAATTTTTTAAGAGGAAGCGATAGGAACCGGACTTACATTCTGAACGAATCTGCAATAAGGGAATTTGGCATGGATTCCCCTGTGGGTGAGATAGTAAGTCGCAACACTTTAGTAGGAGTTGTCAAAGATTTTCATTTCCGATCCCTTCATCATGAGATAGGCCCTTTACTTCTTGCATACCAGATGGATGCCAATCCTATCGTTAATGTGCGTATATCCACCGAAAATGTGAGTCAAACGATTGGCTTCATAAAAATGGCATTTAATGAACTAGCGTCCGGTTCTCCGTTCGAATATCATTTTTTTGATGAAAGCTTTGAGGCTCTGTATCAAAGGGAACAGAAATTTGAGAAGCTTTTTTTCTTTTTTTCTGCTTTTGCCATCTTCATCGCTTGTTTAGGGCTGTTTGGATTGGCCTCCTTTATGGCTGAACAAAGGACCAAAGAAATCGGCATTCGCAAGGTGCTGGGCGCTTCCATCGGGAGTGTTGTGATGCTTATGACCAGAGAATTCACCAAATGGGTAGTTCTGGCCAATGTCATTGCCTGGCCTATCGCCTATTTTGCGATGACCAGATGGCTGCAGAATTTCGCTTACCGGATCAACGCGGAAGTTTGGGTGTTCGTTGTAGCGGGATTGATCGCACTGTTTATCGCACTTTTGACGGTAGGCACAAAAGCTATAAAGGCAGCGATCTCCAACCCTGCCGATTCACTTCGCTACGAATAATCGCTCATCCGATTAATCTGAATTCGGGGACAGGCATGGTTTTCCCGTGCCAAAATGTACGCACGCGTGATTTATTATGACCCGGCTTGTTTTCGAAAGGATGTGGAAGGCTGCTGACGAGCAGGAGGAACAGACCTATGTAGCGGTAGCCTTAATCTGGCAGGGACATATGCTTGACCTTCTGGGAAGGAGGGAAAAGGCCGTGAAGCGGTACATCAAGGTCGCAGACATGAACCTCGATGATACCTGGATGCACGGCCAGTATGATTTAAAGTATTCGCTGAGTCCTTATGCAAGGGAACGGATGAGAAAACCTTTTGAGAGAATCGACAACCGCGATCCGGATTAACAAAGAAATTACCATCAGTCCCTTTCGGTTCCATCAGCGACCAAGAGATAAGCATGGCGGCGGCAGAGGCTAAAGTTCTCGGCCCAGCCCTTAGATGGCATAAATCTCTCCTCTTCCTCAATGATCGGGGGATTGGAGGGCGAGATTCCTGCCTTGCGTATCTTCCCCCGGTGGACATTGGAGTAAAGGCCATAGTAGCGGATCAAAAAACTTGCCGCTTCTGCCAATCCTCCAGTGTTTCAAATTCCGTTCGGTAGGACCCGACGGGATTATAATCATTTTGAATATAGGGGGGGATTTTTTTCGAAGACGTAGGCACTATTCAAATAATGTGGAATTCCATTTCCCATTGAGTGATTGAAAATATTTCGATTGGAATCGATCACAACGGATGGCTCTTTTTTTAATCCAAATAAGGCTTGAGGGTGCAGTGAGCTGGTTCCTTATTCTGCCCAATCATTTCAGGATTTTCCCAATCGTTAACTTCACCTGCACGTGTATCATTCACAAATATTAAGGGCCACTTTAATTTCTGAGTCGTCATATTTCTTCTCCATCCGAAATGTAGTTTAAAAAATAGCACCGTTTCATGCTTGATTCTTTCCTGTGAGTATACCACATCCCCTCTTATTTGTGTTCGGGACAGGTTATTAGGAATATCTTTTTAATTTCTATTCATACTTGATCGCATCGACTGGGTCTAAAAGCGCTGCCTTGATGGACTGATAACTGACAGTGGCCAAGGCGATTCCCATAGCCATAACTCCTGTGAATAAAAAAACCCACACATCTATCCCCGTCTTGTAGGCAAAATTCTGCAGCCACTTGTGCATGCTGAAATAGGCAAGAGGCCAGGCAATGAGGTTTGCGATCGCGATGAGTTTCAAGAAATCTTTGGAAAGAAGAGCCACAACTCCAGGAGCTGAAGCACCGAGTACTTTACGGATTCCGATTTCCTTAGTCCTCTGTTCTGCCGCAAAGGAAGCCATTCCAAACAGTCCCAAACAAGCTATGAAAATTGCAAACACAGAGAATGCAGAAATAATATCACTCAGACGCTCCTCGGCCCCATATTGACTCTCAAGCAGAGTATCTAAAAAGAAAAAGTCGAACGGACGCTGTGGATTGATTTCCTTCCACTTTTCCATTAGTAGTCTCAATGTGGTATCCGAATTTTCTGGACTGATTCTTATGATAAGTTCGTCAAAATTGCCTGGATCATTACCGATGAGCTGGGGACCAATAACGCTGTGCAGTGATGTCCGGTGGAAATCTTTGACCACTCCCACGACAGTATACGTGTCCCATTTCATAATCTCGTCGCTTGGGGCACGAATGGTTTTTCCGATAGGATTCTCCCAGCCATATCTTCGCGCTGCTGTCTGATTGATGATCACAGCACTGCTGGAATCTGTCCTGAATTCTTGTGAAAAATTTCTGCCTTTGATAATTTCCATACCAAGAGTTGGGACAAAATCGTGGTCAATCCAGAAAATTTCCATAAGCTGCGCCTGCTTTTCAGTGAAACCTTCGGGAATAAACGGCTGTACAGAAGGCTCCTGTCCGGGAACCAAGGATGTTGATGAGACGCTGAGCACGCCAGGAACTTTTTGGATTTCCGTTTTCATTGACTCAAGAGACTGTCTCACATTCCTGTCCATAATCTCCACAACGAGGACACTTTCTTTGTCGAATCCCAGGCTTTTATTTTTCATAAATTTGATCTGGTCCAAGATAATCCCAGTGCCAATTATGAGGCTGATGGAAATCATGAATTGCGAGACAACGAGGATGCTGCGCAGCCGGGAATGGGCGGAACCAGCCTTCAGGTTGCCCTTCAGAACCTGAGCTGGGCGAAATGCCGAAAGGAACAGAGCAGGATAACTTCCGGCAAGAAAGCCAACGAACAGAGCCAACCCTATCAGGCCAGGAATGAGCCAGGTCACGCTCATAAAAGCAATGCTTAAGTCTTGACCGGATAATGAGCTAACGAAGGGAAGGGCCAATCGGGAGAGAAGCAGAGCAATCATCAGAGACAGGAAGCTGTATATAAGGCTCTCACCCAGAAATTGACGGATCAGTTCTTTTCTTTCTGCGCCCACAACCTTCCTCAATCCTACCTCTTTCGCCCGTGTGGAGGAGCGAGCGGTCGCAAGATTCATAAAATTGATGCAGGCGATACACAGGATGAATAATGCAATGGCAGCAAATATATAGATGTAAGTTATGCTGCTGTTCGGTGAAATTTCATTTTCAAGATTCGAATGAAGGTGGATGCTTGTCAGCGGCTGGAGAAAAAACCCAATTTCCCCTCCGAGAGCCTTCAACGTAGTTCCCATGTATTTCTCTATGAGGGCAGGAAATTTATTTTCCAGTTCTCTGTAATCAAACCCTTCAGAAAGAAGCAGATAAGTATAATCTCTGAAATTGAACCATTCTTCCATAATCTCTCTGTTGCGGTCATAGAGTGTTTCATACGAACAGAGCATATCAAAGGTGAAATGAGAATTCGGGGGGACATTTTTCATGACTCCTGTAATGACAAAGGTTGACTCGTTATTGAGCGTCAACGTCTTTCCCACAGGGTCCTCGTCACTAAAATATTTTTTTGCAGTGTCCTCAGTGAGGACTACAGAATAAGCTGTTTCAAGGGCTGTTTTGGGATCACCTATTGTCATCGGAAACGTAAAAATTGAGAAAATGGAATTGTCCGCATATAAAATGTTGTTCTCATAGAATTGCCTGTCTTCATACACCACAGATGTTCTGGATACGGTACGGATTCTAACAGCATCGAGGACTTCCGGATAACTTTGAATGAGGGCAGGAGCTGAGGGAACATTACTGATTGGAGCAATGACTTTACTCCCTCCCACGTTGGCATCGAACCCCAATCGAAAGATTCTATCTGCATTTTTGTGATATCTGTCATAGCTGAGCTCTGTTGTGATGTACATCACAATCAGGATGCAGCAGGTCATACCGATGGCGAGGCCAAAGATGTTTATGAAAGCGTAGCCCTTATGTTTTTTTATGTTCCTGAGAGCACTTTTGAGGTAATTCTTGAGCATGTCAACCTCCTGAACATGAGCCGTCTATAAGGGAATACGAAAACCAGAAAGCGGAAGTTCCCGCTGTTCTGTATTTTTTCCGTCCTGAGTTTGACACTTATGCTAAATTCTGAAATAATCATCCTTTCTATAGGAAGGGCACCCAGGCATCATAAAAATCACACTTATAAACTAGAGTGATGAACACTAAACTTCTCATATGTCCGGCCCTGATATCATATTTAAGGAGGTAGATGATGAAAAAGATTGTTTTATTGAGTTTGCTTTGCTTCGTACTTATCAGTTTTTTTGCCTCAGTTACACTTGAACAGAAGGCAAATGCGGCCACGAGGGGAGACAAAACCGAGCTCGAAGGGAAATGGGTTCTCCAAGGCTCGAATATGACCTTTGTATTTTCAGAAGAAAAATACGAAATCACAGCTCAGAATGTTTGGTACAAAGGGACCTTCAGCATCAAGACAAGCACCGATCCTAAGGAAATTGACCTGGTCATCGAGGACACTGCAATGGCTCAATTCAAAGGGCAAACCTCTTTAGGAATCTATGCTTTTAAGGAGGGAATCCTTTTTCTGGCGATGAACAGGCCTGGAGCCGACCAAAGGCCGACACAATTCCAACCCGGCGGGGACATTCAGGTTTTCATGCTTAAAAAGTCGGAGTAACGTTCTATCCTTTTGGTTTTGGCTTCAATGCCTTTACCACAACAAATGACCCTTCTCCATATCCCTTGTTAATCGGTTCAGGTTTTTTTATTCTATCTACACTTTGGAAAATCGTTTGCCTAAATTTCAGGTTTTTAAAACCGGCTTTTTTTAAATGGGATATAACCTCTTCCACAGAATAAAAATTTGCCACATTATAGAACTCACTCTCATTTTTATGCTGTTGATAAAACATGCCAACAGGGCTGTCTCTGTCAATAAAGCCAATGATGAGATGACTCCCTGGTTTTAACACCCTGTATGCCTCTTTAAAAGAAGATTCTATATCGTCTAAAAAGCAAATCGTTGTGACCATCAGGACAAAGCTGAAGCGGCAATCAACAAAAGGCAAGCTCTCGGCTACTCCATCAATCGCAGTAATCCCTTTGCTTCGAGCAAGCTCTCTCATCTTTCGAGAAGGGTCTATACCAAGCCGGATGCCTAAGGGGGCAGCAAACCGGCCGCTGCCCACTCCGACTTCAATACCTTCTCCCTTCTTGGGCAATTGCTCCTGTACAGCCTGTAGTTCGGATTCATAAACAAACCTGTTGTCTTCAAACCAGGCATCATATTCTGATGCATATTTCTCAAATGGCTCAACCTTTGCCATCATCATCTCCAGATTACTTATACTCCTAAAAACAATTTTTCTCCAAAATATAAATGCTTCTCATTAATGGAGGATCGATCTCCAGGATCTGGCCAATAAGATCTCGGAAAGGAAATATAAAGATCGATTTAAAATCGCCTCTTTCTCCGCCGGCTCCAACATCCACCAGGCTGAAAGGCTTGTCGAGGCCTTAAGGGCGGTCGAGCCCCCTTGTTTTGTCCAAGATGAAGAGGAACTCGAAAAACTTAAGGCTTTTTACTATTGTGCCTGAGAAAGCCTCAATCTTATTTCTTTTCGTCTTTTGTATTTTTTTCGTCTGTTTTGTCTTTATCTTCAGGCCGTTCCCAGGGAGTCCAGTCAATTCCTAGGATATGCTTCTGCATCCACTTGATCTCTTTGATTTCGCGTGTTCTCTGATGTCTAGGCTCCCTGAAGCCATGTCCTTCCCTCGGTGCCCTGAGATAGCGGACCGGAGCTTTCCCAATGTCCTTGAGTGCGGTGAAGAGCAACATACTCTGGGATTCGGTGTCTGTTGTATCGTTGATACCATGCATGAGCAGGGTAGGAGTCGTGATGTTTTTAACGTGGGTGAAGGCGGACTGTTTGCGGTAGCCTTCGGGATTGTCCCAGGGAGTTCCGCCAATATGCCAAAGACGAACATCATGGTTAAATCCTGGACCATATTCAGAGGTCCAATCGTAAACACCTGCACCGATCGAAGCGGCCTTGAAACGGTTTGTCTGTGTGATGGTCCAGCCGCCCAGGATTCCGCCGTAGCTCCAGCCGCGCAAGCCCATTTTGTCCGGATCTGCGTATTCTTCTTTGATGAGATAATCCACCCCGTTCATCAGGTCCCAGTAATCACTGAGGCCGATACCGTCGTCCCGCTGAACCGTGTTTCCCTCCCGGAGTTTATCCGTGTAACCGCTGCTGCCTCGTACGTTAGGCGACAACGAGGTATAGCCCAATCCTGCATACACGTGGTAACTGGCCTGGAAGCTGTTCGTGAAGCACCCGGCAGGTCCGCCGTGGATGTTCAAGATTAGAGGTAAACGAGTGCCCTTTTTGTATCCTGAGGGAAGATGAAGCAATCCTTCGATTTCAAAATCCTTGATGCTCTGCCACTGGATGACCTTCATGTCTGCGAGTAAGATTTCCTCTTCGATCCAAGGATTAGCATTGGTCAACCTCACAGGGGAGAACGAATCAACAGAAGATATGTAAACATCTGGAGGCGTTTTGTAATCGGAAAAGATGTAGGCCATCTTTTTAAAGTCCTTGGAGAATCCGGACACTTCGAGTGTACCGGATACATTTGTGAGTTTCCTGAGTTCGCCTGTAGAAACTTCGATCTTGAACAAATTGGTGTCGGTGTGCTGCTGTCCGCTGAAGAGGATGAACTGACTATCCGGTGTCCAAGTGAGGCCTCGGATATTTCCCTCGTATTTTGCTGAGAGCAGCCGGTATTCCTTGGTTTCCGGATTCATGAGGAAAATCTTGGAGTTTCTGTTCAGCCATTCAGTGTCGTCAGGAGAAGTGAAGGCGAATGTTTTCCCATCAGGTGCCCAGGCCAAGGATTGCTCGGGGGAGTTGTTTTGAGTGAGGCGTGTTTTCGTTTTTTTCTCTATGTTGAAAAGGTAGATTTCGTCCTTATAACGGTCATTCCGGCGGTTGGAGTAGCGGGCCGTGAAGATCACTTGTTGATTGTCAGGAAAGATGTCGAAGCTGCTCAGGATGAACTGTTCATCGGTGATTTTGGCTTCCTTCTTGGTTTCTATGTCAAACATCCAAAGGTTGCGCCATTTTCCTTCTGTCTGGCTGTTTGGCCCTTCGTCAACGAAGATGATGTCATACCCGTCTTTGTATTTCTTTTCCTCCTCCTTGGAGCGAGACTCTTCGGCGATGAAAAAGATCTTTGTCGAATCCTTTGACCATTTGTAGGAGCCAACGCTGTTTTCGTGTTTGGTGAGCTGGACGGCTTCGCCGCCGGATGTGCGCATGATGAAGATCTGGCTTATTTTGTCAACGGAGCGCTTGAATGTCAGATATTTTCCATCAGGAGAAAACTGAAAAGCACTGCCTCCTGCCTCACCGATATATTGAAAAGCCTCACCGCCTGAAGCAGGGACCTTGTGATAGGTCGTGTTTCTTTTGTTTTTCTTCCAGTCAAGCTCTGATTTAGAAAAGAATACCCAGTTTCCATCTGGCGAGATGAGAACATTTCCCACTCGCACCATATTAAGGGCATCGTCAGTGGTCATGGGCCGTTTGGGTTTTTCTTCAGAGAAGAGAAGACCGATGAAAAACAAGGATACGAGAATAATAACAAATGTCTTTTTCATTCCTTCTTTCTCCGTTAAGGACTGTAATTTCCAGTCATTGTGAAACGAATAAAATTATCACACATAGCTTGAGCTGTCAAAAGGCATTTTTCTCTATTTAAAAACATGTGATGGAGAAGTGTTTTATCAGTTGAGAAAGACGGGTTTAGAGTTTATATGTCAAAATTTTTTACAATTTTGGGTTTTGAGAAGAGTGATATTGCCGGAGAGATTTCCGAGGAAAATCCGAATATTATAGGCGTGCCATGAAGTCCCTGTAGGTGTGCAGCTCGGGTAAGGCGTATTTCTCAGCCAGGCTATAAGCCTGTTCATAGTCTTCCATGGCCTCTTCGCGGGACCACGGATCGAAAAGAGAGGCTGCAAAGGCACACAGGTCTAACAGCAAAAGGCTCTGTAGTTTTTCTCTGTCCATCGTTGTCTCCATAGGCATTGCTGCAAAATCCATGCCATTTGCCTTATAACTCTGAGCAATACAATTTTGAAAAAACGCGATTTTTATTGCTGGGAGTTATAAAGATTGATAGAAACGATTCCTTTCTGAAGACAACCGATGAATAAGGATGTAATAGAATTTTAGAACCGGAAAGATAGGCCTAATCGCAACTGAAATCCAGAGAGATCGAGTTCGAAGTCTCTTAGTTTTTCTGAGTCTGAATTGGTCGGCCAATAATTCGTGGGGATGTCCAGAACGAGCTCCCCCCACGGAGTCCTAATCTCTTCCCTCTTTATGCTCCATCGTCCATCCCATGTTTCAGAGCTACTATCTCTGATTTCTCTTCCATCGCCTGAAATATTTTTGGCCACTTGATAGGCATAACCGCCTTCAAGAAATATTCCCAGACCTTTAAACAGGGGATAGGCGAGCCGTCCCCCAACATCCAGGGCGATTCCTGTTCCGCTTCCCTTCTCTTCGAGCATTCCTGAGCTTTGGAAAGTGAGCCAATTGTAATTTGTTCCTTGGATCCACCATTCGTAATTCCAGTCTGACATGTATTGGCACTCCACAAACATGGGGCCTCCGGCTAGATATCCTTCTAATGTTAGAGCATTCTTGATCTTTTTCATGATGTGGATTCCGAGCAGGGGAACATAAGCTTTTGTAGAAAGAAAATAAGGGGAATACCCCAAGTTCTCTTGATACTGCTCGTCGTAGAAATCAGTCCTGGTGTACTGGAGTTCGATATCAGACTCGTGCTTGCTTGTGAGATACTTAATGCCTAAAGAGACAGCAATTGTATGGTTCAGATGATATTTAAGCCTTGCTCCGAAGGGAAAGACCTTTTTTATCTTTTGCCGTTCCCCATCTTGATTCTTGGTCCATGATTGAATCTGGTTATTGGTCTGTAAATAATCGAGATAAGTATCGTAAAAAAAGGTCTGAATCCCGTTGTCATAAGAAACGAAGAGGTTCAGATCCGATGGATTCAAGGTGACGAAACTTCCGTAAAGTTCGATCTGAAACCTTTTAAGGTTGCTGTCTTGGCCGTTGTGTGTATTATCTGCCGAGATATGCATTGGACTCAGGGCAAAAAGGAACAGAAGGGATAAAGCAGATATCAGGCGAATTGAGTCATGGATACTATTTTTCGTATTAAAAATCTTCATTCTTGACTCTCCCTTCTTTTTCGGTCTTGATTCCTTTTTCCGACAGCCAAGCGGAGACATCGTTGAGCAGCTCTTCGGGTTGTGTTAACGAGACAGCATGACAGCTTGATTCATACAGAGGAAACCGAATGGTTCTCGTATCGAGATTTTGAATGTTGGAAAAGGCGGATGGTTGATAGACCAGAATGATGTGGCCTGGACGTGCTTCCCCCTTCATTGGCTGATTCACTTGCTGGACAGACTCCACAATATCATCATGCCTGGCCAGACTGGGAGGGATGGCAGCAGAATACACAACAAGATCTAAAGCAGCATTGGTGATAAAGGTGTTCACATGAGCGACATTCTGTAAAAACATTCGTCCAAAACGAGGCTCATAGATAGTTACCTCATATCCTCTCACTATCGCGACATTGTAAACATGGAAGGCCCAATTCGCATTGCCATTGCTGGAAACGTAGTACCGATCCCACGGCTGGAGAGGCCCAAAAACTGAGTCCATGTTTCCGGGTTCTTGCATTGCCTCGTGAGCTTCCTGAATGGCTGGTTCGAGAAAATGAAATTTGATCACGGGAGTTGTCACATCAGGCACACGTAGGAGATTGTACGGGTAATCCGTTCTGATGACCCGGTAGGCTTGAGTTCGTGCAGAGGCATATAGCTGGGCAATCGCAGTCACATCCATTTCGGTCATCAAGGTCAGGTTTTGGGTGTAGCGAAGCAGTCTTGCCGCATTTGAAAAAAATCCACCCAGCCAACCCGCTGGTTTGGTGTAAATATAGTAATCGCGATCAGCCACATCTCTGACGTAATAAAGAGGATCTTCATGAATATTCGGATCATACGGGATGCCCGTTTGCTGCTCAAACTGTTCGATGAGACCTCCAGGCTGGAGAATCAGGTCGTCAGTTATCTGTACTTGATATCCATACGAGATAGCGGGTTGGATGAGGATCTGATGGCCGAATTGTTGAATGATGACTTCAGGAGGAACCACCTGATTCTGATAATCGGGAAACACGATATCGAAATGAGCCTGTATCTCATCGGTCAGAGCCTCGTCCTGATACATCTGGCTGCCGTTTCCATACTCGGTGTAGTTGAGAAGCAAATGAAGCATACATATGGTCCGTACACCTCCATAACTTTCCCCAACTATGATGACGGGGTTTTTTTGCAATTCAGGATGGCTTGCCAGAAAGCGTAAAAGGACCCGGACAAAATCAGCGGCATCGAAAAAAGGATTAAAATTTTGTGCATTGAATTCTCTAAATCTATGGCCTTCATCTTGTACGTTCTTACCCTGACTCATCAGATTGTAAGAGAAACCTGCCTCCCTTGCGTCGATGTAGAGGAGATTTCCCAATCGTGTCCATGAGAAAGGATTGAGTATGAAAGCGTCTCCACCGCTATCAATGCTGTTGTCTAAAGCATATCTGGACGTGCACATGCTCATCAGGCCCGAGCAAGTCGCGCTTCCTGGGCCGCCATTAAAAAAGACAAACAGAGGCTTTTCTGTGCTATCTTGGTCGGCAGCATGAAAACTGTACCAGATACGGGCCTCTGAAGATTTCAGAAGGAGCCTGGAAAAATGATCTCCATAGTGGAAATAGAATGTAATAGGTTCGATGGTCATAAAGCCGGCTTCGTTCTTGAGTAGCTGTTCAGTTCCTTTACAGTGGAGAGGATTGGCGATGAATATTGCCATTAGAAATAGACACAACACTACAGAGTAGCAACGTTTCATGTGACCTCCTTTACAGAAATGGGACGTTGTCATCTGTCTCATATTCAGCAAATATTATGCCATACTTAATTCGGACAGGATACTCAATCACTAAATTCGAATACTCAATTTTAGGACAGTTCATTCAAGGAAATATATGATAGATAAGTCATTGAGTATCCTGTCAAAAAATTTGAAAAATTTGTGTCCACAAAATTTGGACTCGAGAATTTATAATGCTATAATCGCATTCTAAAAAAAACAATGCTAGGCAAATTTATAGATAAAATTTGCTTCAATATGATGATACTCAGTCTCGTTGTCCTTATTTTAGGAGGTTTTGAGTTGTTTGAAGGAGCTAAAAGGAAACGATCCGAGCCAATCCTCCCAAGAAACCTCGGACTCTGGACAAGGCCTGACTCGCCCCAAATTGTGACATCGGAAAATATTTTTGATTATATGGATGGGGCAGGAGAGCTCTATCTTGCCTACCGTTTTGATCTCCTCGAAGTCTGTGAGTACAAGGCCCAAAATCAACCAGACATCCTTGTGGAGCTGTATTTCATGAAGACATCAGATGATGCTTTTGGCTTGCTCTCCTTGGATTGGGGAGGCGAACCAGTTGATGAGATACAATTTGCTCAGAGGGAAGAGAAATCTGTTGAACCTGACCTGCCCAGAGCTCTTTATGGTGAAGGACTGATGCGGCTTTGGTCGGATAATATATATGCAAGGATCATGGCGACTCATGAAACTCCTGATTCCAAACAGGCTGTTTTGGAACTCGGCCATACTATCACAAAAGGCCGAAAGAATCTGCCTGCACCCGGACTGGTGAGAAATCTGCCAGATTCTTTTCAACCGAATTGGACTCTCCGCAGGGACAGGGCTAGTTATTTCCGGTCGCATCTGGTATTGAATTCTCTCTATTACCTCGGGCATGAAAACATGCTGGATCTGGATCTTGCATCTGAGGCCGTCACTGCTCCTTACGAGAGACAGGATTCTTCAGAAAGTCAGACACGGATTCGATTCCTTTTGGTGAAATATTCCACCAAAGAGCGGGCAAAAAACGCACTCGCGCATTTCCACAGAGTCTATCTACCCGAGCATCCTTTCCCTGAGCAGTCTGATTTTTCGCAAAAAGTTGTGAATATTTTTCCGATAGAGGACGGTTGGCTTGGTTATAGATTGAAAGAAAATAACATAGCATTTGTCTTTGAATGTCCTGACCAGGTTACAGCCAGGACAATCATAAATCAGATAAAATAGCATATCATCCAAAGGAGGTATGGAATGTCGAAAAGAGGAAAGCAGGTGACACGAAGAGATTTTCTTCGAGGGACTCTGGGGACAACTCTTGGAGCATCTCTTATGGGATCGAATTTTCTCAAAGCAGGCGGACTGACTGCAGGTGGAACGATAGCGGGTTCGAGCCTGGTGACCATCATCCGCGATAAAGACGCCATGGACGCCAACAACACTGTTAACTCTGATGTCTTGAAAGCCATGCTCAATCAGACTTTGACCAAGTTTACAGGTAAGACGACCGCAAAGGATGCATGGCTCAGCCTCGTCAAACCCGATGATACCATAGGTCTTGTGCCCACACCGCATCTCAATCCCACCCACCAGGAAGTGGTGGATGCCGTCAAAAACTCACTCATCGAGGCCGGAATTCCCGAAGAGAAAATCCTTGGAGCCCAAGGAGGTCCAGATAAACCCAAAGCTTGCACGGCTCTGATCGGACTCCCGGGTCTCAAGGCTCACTGGCTGACAGGGATCGGAACGGTCATGAAGCTGTATATCCTGTACTCTGGAAGCCCCAGAAACTATCACGATGAAAAAAGCGCCAAACTGGGAGAGATCTGGAACTATCCGTTTGTCAAGGGAAAGACCAAACTGGTCCTTGTGGATGCACTTCATCCTCTGTGTGATAAAGGGCCCCAGCCGGATCCCCGGTACAAATGGCCCTACAATGGTTTGATCGCAGGAACAGATCCCGTGGCCGTGGAAACAGTCTGCCTGCGCATCATCATGGAAAAACGAAAGGCTATGCGAGGAGAAGATTGGCCGCTCTCGCCACCCCCGCTGTGTGTTGAAGCGGCTGACGAAGTTTATGGATTAGGAACGAGCGACTGGAACAATATCAATGTCGAGCACTACGGCTGGGATCAGGATTTACTGCTCGGTTAAAATACACAATGAGGAAGTAAAGACCTAAGACCGGTTGGGTTTAAACCTAGGATCTTAGGGACTCCATACAAACGGGGAGTCTTATAGGTATCAATAACGCTACCATTCAATTCTTGGATCCACCCATACCGCCAAATCTTGGGTAGAACTTTTCAAGACACGGACCTGCAAAACAATTTCGACATCCTGATCAGCATATCTATCCATGGATCATTGGAAGGCGGTGCGCCACAGTCCCTCAGGACCCATCGAATTGTACGATTTGAGGAATGATATGGGTGAAACCAACGATATCTCAGCACAACATGCTCTAAGGTTGTGGATAAGATCAAGGCACTGTTTTCCGAAGCTCGTACCCCTCACGAGATCTGGAAGTTAAGATGAAATTTCTTCAAGAGCGGATACAAACGCCTGCATTTCTTCGTAGGTGCCTAGACTGACACGGATCCATTGGTCACCGTTGATTCCAAAAGCTCGAACGAGGATGTGCCGTTCTTTTAACTCTTTGACCATCCTCAACGCATCCTGTCTGACCTTAAACAGCACAAAATTTGTATGGGAGGGAATGTAGAAATAGCCCAATCTCTTGAGCTCTTCATAGAGATACAGCTTCACTTCTTCGTTCTTTTCTCTGACGTCCTGGATGAATGGCCTATCCTGATAACTGGCGATAGCCGCCTTCAGGCTGAGCCAGGCAATCGGAGCGAAATTCCTCTCCAGCTTTTTCAGCTCTTTGACGATTTCCGGTTTGGCCATGCCGTAGCCGATGCGCAGACCGGCCAGACCGAAGATTTTTGAAAACGTCCGTGTGATGACAACATTTTTCCCTTCTCTGACCAATTCGATCATTGATGAATACGCAGGATCATCCACATATTCATGATAGGCTTCATCTACGACGACCAGTGCTTTTTGTGAAGCCTGATCACAGAACGATAGGAGCTTATCCTTGAGAGTTATGGACCCTGTGGGATTGTTCGGATTGCAGATGTAGACCAGACTGGTCTGAGATCTGATCTGATTCCCCATAGCATCCACATCATGTTCAAAATGGGCATTCAAACGGACTTTTGTGAGAGGGCAGTCTGATTTTACAGCGTAATAGACAAAATCAAAATAAGTCGGGTCAGCGATTAATATTTCGCCTTTTGTACTCGAGAGATGAATAAGCGTTGTCATCACTTCGGTAGAGCCAGCGCCCAGGATGATGTGGTCTGGCGTAACATTTTCACGTTCTGCTATGAGTTTTTCGAGCTCTGGATAATGGCGATGGGGATAGCGGTTGGACTGGCCTATCGAACTGGCAATAGCTTCCCAGGTAGCTTTGGAGATGCCGTATGGGCTTTCGTTGCTGTCGATCCTGATAAAGGAATCCAGCTCGGAATCTGATAGCGGAGCCGATGTTTGTCCCCTGCAGGCAATGAAGCTAGGGGCAGCGATGAGGCCGGCAACAGCGAAGGCGCTCGTTTTCAACCATTCGCGACGGTTTATGTGTAATCCCATGTTTCCCTCCCACATCACGTATATCAAAGAGAAGAGCTCGGGTCAAATTGTTAAAATGTGTTTTGTATGCAGATGTGTTCTTGCAAGATTTATAACTGTAGGATTGGAGTTCAGCTTAATTTAGGATCTTGAGCTTTATATGGGAAGGGAATTTTTTTGAGCGGTGCACTCTGTGAGTGGCTTTCTGGAAGTCTTCTTCCTTGGCATGATAGATGTCACAGAACTTCTGGGGATTGCGGTCGATGACAGGAAACCATGTGCTCTGGATCTGCACCATAATCCGATGCCCTTTGCGAAAGCAGTGGCATTTGTCGCGCAAGTCAAACTCGATCTTGGTTACCTTATCGGATACTATAGGTTCTGGCTTCTCAAAGCTGTTTCGGTATTTGCTGCGGATGACTTCACCAGCCAGAAGCATCTGAAAGTCTCCCATTCGCACATTGGCAGGATTGGGTGCGTTGTCAGGTGCATTACCAGGATAGACGTCGATCAACTTCACGATCCAATCTGCATCTGTTCCAGTTGTGGATACATATAGACTGGCGATTATGGGGCCGGCGATGGTGATGTCCTCGGCAAGAATGTCGGACTGATAGACCAGAACGTCCGGACGGCGCGCAGCAAACCTTTGATCCTCTACCATCCAGAGATGCCCTTGGTTGGTGCGGATTTCTGAGGACCATGGGACAGGCTTGTTAGGATCGCTGACATAAGAATCAAAGGCTGTGTCTGATTCTTCCGAGGGTGGATCGAACGAGAGTTTGCCGCTGGTATGGAGATAGATGTTTTTCTCGTTTGCCTCCTTAGGCGGCCACCGATCGTAGGATTTCCACTGGTTCGAACCCGTCTCAAAGACAAAAGCCTCAGGCAGTTCGAGGGTGTCCTTGTCTTTCAGGTAATAATTGAAAAATGGAAATTCCACCTTTGTTCTGTAGTCAAGGCCAGTCTTTACGTCGAAACGGATGTTTCCCAGAGCATCGCCATCCATTCTTGCCCATCCTCCGTGAAGCCAGGGGCCTACTACGAGAATGCTCTCATTATTAGGATTATTCTCTTCGATCGTGTAGTAGATGCTCATCGGCCCATAGAAGTCTTCGGCATCAAACCAGCCGGCCACATTCAGGATGGGATGTTTGATGTTGTTCATATGCTGCAGGACGTTCTGCCTTTTCCAATAATCGTCGTAATTGCCGTGCTCCATGTATTCGTTCCAAGTGGGGACAGAGTCGTGAAAATATTTTTTATTCACATTAGAGACAGACCCGATCTCCAGGAAAAATTTGTATCCATCCGGAGTCCCGTATCTGAATGGCTCTGTTCGAGATGAAGAAGGGCTTGTTCTTAAGCGAGCGCTGTAGGCCAGCCATCCGAAGGTGTACATGAGCCGAAAAGCTCCGTTATGGTGGAAGTCGTCTCCGATCCACATGTCGGAAGGAGAGGCTTGAGGAGAGGAAGCTTTGAGGGCAGGATGGGCATCAATCATGCCCATCACCGTATGCCATCCAGGATAGGAGACTCCCCATTGTCCCACACGGCCGTTGTGATTGGGAAGGTTTTTAAGGAGCCATTCGATGGTGTCATAGGTATCGCTGCTCTCGTCGGTGTCCCGCGGGCCTCGTTTTTCAGGCTTATGAGGTTTCATCACCACAAACTCCCCTTCGGACTTAAATTTTCCTCTGCAGTCCTGGTAGATAAAAATAAATCCTTCCTCTGTAAAAAGCCAGGACGGACCCAAGGAGTTCCTGAAGGCATTGCCATAAGGAGGGATGCTGTAAGGCGTGCGGAAGAGCATGATCGGGTATGTTTTTGATTTATCCGCAGGAGAATAGACCTGTGTAAAGAGCTTCACTCCGTCTCTCATTGGAATCATATGTTCTTTTTTGTTGTAATGCTCGAGGATGTAGGAATATTGGAAACCGTTTGTGTTATCAATATTGAGCTTTACAGACTTCTTATAGTTCTCTATAGCGAGTTCTTTTTGGCCATCGATCATGTAGGCCTCACCGAGGCTGTCATAGGTGTTAAAGGCATCTGGGTAGGCTTCCACGTTTAACTTAAAAACTTCTATGGCATCCTTGACTCTTCCCATGTTGATCAGACGATAGCCGAGGCGATTCAATTCAAGTTCGGCAAAGTCGTAGGAAAGAGGATGGTTTTTCTTCAGATTGAGATACTGCTCTATGGCTGACTGAACATCCTTTTCTGTTATTGTTTTAAAAAGGACTTCGGCAATTGATTCTTTAGCGGCATCTTGGGACGTGTTCCCGGCAAACAAATACGGGATTTCCATGGCTATCGAGGAGCTTAGACACAATAGAATAAAAAGAATGGGTAGGAAATTTTTTGTTTTTATCATCTTTTCCCTCCTAATGATGAAGACGCATATTTTTTCATTTTGTTTACTTATCTCTTTATACAGCAATACGGATCAAAAGAACAGTTGGTTCACCTTTCCGGAGTCATGTGCTGCCGATGGTATTAACGACAGTGTAATGAGTCCTCCAAACAAGATTGAGTCGGTAAGCGGAATGAGACGGAATAAGATTGACCAAGGCTTTTCCCTATGTTATATGTGATTTAAAGCATTCGCAGGAATGAATATCATGAGCGTTGTTCTTCATTTTGTTGGATTGGGTTTGTTGTTGATGTGTTCCTCTTTCTTTTCTGGCTCAGAGACGGGTCTGACAGCCCTGAGCAAAGCGCAGATCCAGCGGATCCGCGAGGATAAAAAGAAGAGCAGCGGTGCCATTATCAGATTTTTAGATGAGCCTCGCCGGATGTTCATCACAGTCTTGCTCGGCAACACTCTTGTGAATATGGCTTTTGTGAGCATCACTGGATCGCTGATCTATAACGATCTGTTCAAGGGGCGAAGTCCAGGTTTAGCTTATCTGGTCGCTGTCCTGTCACAAACACTGCTGTTACTGATTTTCGGGGAGATAACGCCGAAGACGTATGCGATTAAACATTCTGAGAAATTCTCAAGAGCTGTTGCACAACTGTTGTGGCTATTCTCGATTATTATCTTCCCTTTCAGGAGGGCGTTGCGGATTTTGACAGATACTCTTCTCCCTTTATTCGGAGTACGCTCGGTTGTCGATAAAACTCCTCTAACCGCCGATGAAATACGAGCGATAGTGAAGATAACTGAGGAACATGGCGCACTGGACGAAGAGGAAGGCGAAATCATTCACAACATCTTTGAACTCCATGATATCCCAGCCAAAGAGGCTATGGTTTCCAGGACAGAGATGGTGTGTCTGGAAGTGTCCCAGACCATTCAGGAAGCCTTCGATATGACCAGGCAGGCTGGCCATTCAAGACTTCCTGTTTACCGAAAAAAAATCGATAACATCTGCGGCATATTTTATGTGAAGGATATGCCTCGCTGGAAAGGGCTGAAAATAGAAGGCCTTGGAGGCCGGAGTGTTGAACAGATCACCATAGAGGAGTTCATCTCCAACAGTGAAGCCCTGAAAGAATTGAATCCCGGTCACGAAAACACTCTCATCAGACCCCCTCTTTTTGTGTTCAAGACGAAGAAAATTGGGGCATTAATGCGTGAGATGACAAAAGAGAAACAACAGATGGCGATTCTGTTGGGCGAGTATGGTGAGGCGACCGGTTTGATCACGGTAGAGGATATTGTCGAAGAGGTGCTGGGGGAAATCTTCGATGAGTATGATAAGTTATCCGAATTGACGATCGCAAAGGATCCGAAAGATCCTTCGAGCGTCTTGATTCCAGGATTCGTCAGTCTCCGGAGTATCAATAAGCGGCTGAAGCTCAGGCTGGATTTAGCAGGAGTGGACACCATCGGGGGCTATGTTGTCAGACTCTTCGGTGCAATACCCACTGTAGGTGATGTTGTAACGGATAAGGTCCATGGTTTAGTGTTTGAAGTCCTTAAGATGTCAGGGAACAGAATTCATTTGATAAAATTGCGTAAGCAAATAAAAAAGAAGATAAAAGGAAAGCCTTTTGGCCTGTCTTTTGTTTTCATCTCCATCCTTATGATACCAATCCCCCTCTTAGGGTTGGCCTCCATAGGAGCATCTCCAGGGAATAATTCTCTTCAGGTGAGTCTATATTCTTTGTTTATGTTTTCTTTTTTGCTTGTTTTCTCGCTTTTGCTTGTAGCTTTCTATGCTGGTTCAGAAACAGCGGTTGTTTCAGCCTCTAAGGCAAAGATAGATGTATTGGCTCAACAAGAAAACCCGCGTGCTCTCATCATCAAAAAGCTGTGGCAGGAGCCGGATAAAATGCTTGGAATCGTGCTGGTGGGCACAAACTTGATGGCAACGGCTGCTGGTGTGGCCGGCCTCCGGCTCATAAGTTACGCTTTTCCAGGACGGGAAGGCTTGCAGGAAGCTCTAAACACCATCATCATGACTCTTGTCATCCTGATCTTCTGCGAGATTCTCCCTAAAACGACTTTCCGTGCTAAAGCCGACTCGTTGGCCTTGCGCAGTGCGCCTGGACTATGGATTTCAGGAATTCTTCTCCGTCCGATTGTGGTATTGATCACGAAAATCACCAATTTCGCTGTTCGGATGGCAGGTGAGGAGGACATAGAGGAAAAACAACGCTGCATGCGCGAAGAATTGAAACTCTTGGCTCAAATGGGAGAGAAAGAAGGCGTGCTAAAAATGGAGCAGCTTCAAATGATTCACAGAGTTTTGGATTTAGAAACCATGACATTAGAGAAGATCATGACTCCTTTGGTTGATGTTGTCGCGCTGTCCAGGAATGCAACGGTGAATGAATTTTATCAAAGAGTGACCAAGACAGGCTTCTCGAGAATACCTGTCTATGAAGATCGTGTAGACAATTTGATCGGATTAGTGAATGTGCTTGACGTCCTTTACTCAGAGACATCGTCCCCGACCATAGCTCCTTACGTCCAGAGAGAGATTCGGCACGAACCTGAATCGAAAAAGGTCTATTCTCTTTTGAGAGAACTCAAGCAAAGCCGAAAAAAAATGGTTTTTGTGGTTGATGAATATGGAGGAATCGTTGGATTGGTGACTATTGAGGATTTGATTGAGGAGATTCTGGGTGATATCCGGGATGAGAAAGACAGAGATGAACAGGGTGACATCCACCAAATCAGCGACAGGATTATCGAGTGTGATGGGAAGATAGAGATTCAATTCATAAACAATCTTTATGGGATGGGAGTTCCATTTGGAGATTACAATACCATTGCCGGATATGTCATTTCCCTGATGGAGAGGATACCCAAACGAGGGGAATTTATCGAGACGAATGAGCTGAAAATTGTCGTTCTTGATGCGGACTTGAAAAGCATCCGCAAGGTTAGGATTCAGAAAAAAAAATAGAGGAGGGAATCAAATGTTGAGAAAAGTTCTGTCTTTAGGAATCTCTTTTGCATTTGTTTTTGCAGCCATTAGCGTTCAATCTGTTTATTCTAAAGATGTTCTTTCTGCTGAGGATGTCGGAAAGGTGACCGGCATCCAGGGGCTTAAGCTTGTTCCGAAGAATCCGCAAATTGGCGCAGGAGGCGATTTGAATTTTGCCCAGCCAGATGGGACGATAATATTGATCGTGATGATGCAGAAAGCCTCCATGTACGATACCTGGAAGAGCCAAGAGGGCTATTTCCATTCAGATGTCAACGACATCGGTGATGAGGCCTTCGAAGGCCCGGGTTTTGGCGAGTATCGTTATATTCTGGTCTTACGGAAGGGGAAAAATGCATACTCTCTATCGAGCTTTTTCAATATGCAGGCCGGGGGAGAGCCCTATCTGAGCCAGGATCAGCTCCGTGAGCTGGCGAAAATTATTGTGTCCAGACTCTAACGGTAAGGAGTGTATCCGTCGCGCTTGAGGTTCAGGAGCCCGCTTCCTGTTAATAGTCTACTTTGATTCCCATGTTGAAAAACATGAAGGCCCATTTGTCAGCGGTCTCTTCGAGTCTTTTCGTCGTACTGCTGGCTCCATGACCTGACCGGGTTTCGATACGGATAAGGACAGGGTTATCACCTCGGTGTCTTTCCTGGAGGGTTGCTATGAATTTGAAAGAATGGGCAGGTACAACTCGATCATCATGATCTGCCGTTGTGACCAGTGTCGCAGGGGAAGACACGCCATCTTTGATGTTGTGCAGAGGAGAGTAGGAATAGAGATTCTTAAAATGCGTCTCATCGTCACTCGATCCGTATTCCACTGCCCAACCCCATCCGACGGTAAATTTGTGATATCTCAACATGTCCATCACGCCGACAGCAGGAAAAGCAACCTTGAAGAGATCTGGCCTCTGTGTCATGCAAGCACCAACAAGCAGCCCCCCATTCGATGCTCCAGCAATAGCCAGTCGATCCGTAGATGTGTATTTTTCCTTGATCAAATATTCGCCTGCAGCGATGAAATCATCGAATACATTTTGCTTGTTCAGCAACATCCCTGCTCGGTGCCATTCTTCGCCGTATTCACCCCCACCGCGGATACATGCTGTGGCAAAGATCCCTCTGTTTTCGAGCAAGATAATAATCGATGGATCGAAGAAAGGAAGTCTGCTGCTGTTGAATCCTCCATACCCATAGAGATAAGTGGGCCTTTGACCATCTAACTTCAATCCCTTTTTATGGACGATGAACATCGGAACTCTGGTTCCATCCTTGCTGGAGTAAAAAACCTGTTTGGCCTCATAATCCTCAGGATCGAACTTTACTTCTGTCTTGTTGAAAACTTCTGATTTGCCGCTGGCAATATCATATTTGTAGATCGTTGGTGGATAGGTGAAGGAAGAAAAGAAATAAAAAGTGATTTCATCTTCTCTCTTTCCTGAAAAACCTCCTCCAGATCCCAGAGTCGGAAGTTCGATTTCTCTCATCAGCTTTCCTGAAAGATCATGCTGATAGATTCGAGTAGTTGCATCCTGGAGGTAGTTACAGAACATCTGACCGCCTACTGTGCTGGCACTCGAAAGCACATCGGATTGTTCAGCAATGATGGTCTGCCAATTATCCTTTTCTGGATTTCGGGGATCCATCAAGACCACTTTGTATTTAGGCGCGTCGGCATTCGTGAATATCAAAAATTTATCAGAGATGTTGTCGATGACGTAGCTATCGGATTCGAAGCCTTTGATTAGGGATTGAAAATTTGCGCCTTTAACTGAGAGGTCCTTGTAGTACAGCTCATTGCCATGGGTGCCTTCGGTTATATAGAGAAACAAATATTTTTCATCCTCAGTCACACTTGCACCCACATATCGCATGGGATGGTCAGGGTCTTCGTATATCAAGGCATCCTTGTCTTGAGGATCTCCCAACTTGTGGTAAAAGACCTTCTGGAATTTATTCATAGCCGTGAGTTCCTGTCCTTCTGCGGGTTTGTCATAGCCGCTGTAATAGAATCCTTCACCATGCCACGCAGCGTCTGTGAATTTCACCCATTGGATGCGGTCGCTTAGTTCCATTTTGGATGCAATCTCCATGACCCTAAGCCCCCGCCAGTCCGAACCAGCCTCGGATTGGGAGCAGACCACATACCTGTTGTCCTTGGAGAAGCCCACCAAGCCAATTCTTATTGTTCCGTCTTCGGATAATTTGTTGGGATCGATAAAAACCTCAGGTTCCCCGTCCAATCCCTTCTGGATGTAGATCACCGATTGATTCTGCAGCCCATCGTTCTTGTAAAAAAAGTAATATTCTCCAGCTCTGAATGGCGATGAATATCTGGGATAGTTATAGACATCGTTTAAACGCTTGCGAATCTTTTCCCTGAAAGGGATGCTTTCTAGATAGGGAAAGGTTAGATTATTCTGTTGCTCTATCCATTCCTTGACGTCAGCGGACTGATCGTCCTCCATCCACCGATAGGGATCGGCCACTTGGGTGCCGAAGAAGTCGTCCACCTGATCGACTTTTTTGGATACGGGGTATTCCAGTTTGCCTTGAGGTTGTTCTCCTTGCTTCTGACAAACAGGAAGAAAAACAAGTGATGTTAGGATGATGAGGATAAATAATTTTTTTCGCACGCTGTTCCTCCTTAAATCAGAGTGTTGTTATCGAGCATTAATAATATATCAACTTTTATTTATTTCCATGGAGCGGGACTCAACTGTTGAATCTCAGATCATCTCTGCTCAAAGGTCAACTCTATAGGATTTGTCATCTTATTGTAACTTTGCTCCAGTTGATACCGGAAAGACTTCAGCGAAGATTCGATCACATCGGGAAGACCATCCTGCCAGGGTAGTCGGAAACGATCTGCCTCCATGGCTTCGATTTCTGCCTCAAGGGTAGTCCTCCAGTCATCCGGGGTTCCGGAGGGATCGGTAGCTGACAGCTTTTCCAGTTGATTCTGTAGCATTGGCAAGAGCATCATGTGCAACCGCCTGAGCGAGACATCTCTTCGCTCCTCCAAAACTTCGTCTTGATCCCAGGAGCCTCTTTCATCATCGGGTCCAATAATCTGAAAGTCTGGGCCATCCTCTGGCAGGTGTCCGAGCCAGGAATAAAAAGCCACTACGTAGATATAATAGTACTCACCCATTCCCATACCGGAATCAAGCAAAGCCTGGTTTCTACTTTTGATGAATTCACCGATCTGGGGTATCAATCCCACACCGACTCTAATCATTTGAAAAACGTTTTTGGGTTTTTTGACTTCCACCTCGCTTTGGCCGACACGGTCCTGGAGTGTTTTCATGGATATCTCCAGTTTTTCGCGCGTCGGACCGAATGCCTCTCTGACTGCTAAAAACGTCTCAACGCGATCAGGATTGATGGTCCCATCCGGATTTGGACAGAAGTCTGTGATTTTTCCGTAACGTTCTGTAAGCGTGGCCATCAAGGCCTCGGTGTCTTTGAACTCATCCGCTATGTTTTTAAAAAACAAATAGCCGCTGATCCCCAAGGCGATCAGGATCAGGATAATAACACCGCATCCGATGCCACAGCCTACGAGCCATTTTTTGGTGGTATCGCTGGTTTTTCCTTCGTTCATCCTTTGGTCCTTGTCATCACATATTTTTTATATCATAGCAAAAAGTCAAAACCTGTAGGCAAATTTGCATTCGTAATGTCTGGACCAAGTGGAAATGCTTGTTGGAGCTATTGCTTGATCCCGACAAGATCGAGCATGAAGGCGAATTCCAGAGCTGTTTCTCTGTATCGGCGGAACCGTCCTGAAACGCCGCCATGCCCCCCTTCCATGTTGATGTGGAAAATCAGGGGATTCTTATCTGTTTTCGAGGCACGGAGCTTGGCTACCCATTTGGCCGGTTCAAAGTACTGGACTTGGGAATCGTGGTAGCCGGTTGTGACCAGGATGGCTGGATAGTCCTTGGCTTCTACGTTGTCATAGGGTGAGTAGGAAAGCATGTAGTCGTAGTACTCCTTTTTGTTGGGATCACCCCATTCGTCGTATTCGCTGGCTGTGAGCGGAATACTCGAATCAAGCATGGTGGTGATCACATCCACCCAGGGGACGCCGGCAAGGATGCCCTTCCAAAGGTCTGGACGCATGTTCACCACAGCACCCATCAAGAGGCCTCCGGCACTTCCACCCATGGCAAAGAGCTTGTCCGGATTGGTGAACTTCTGCTCGATCAGATATTCAGCGCAGTCGATGAAATCATAGAAGGTGTTTTTTTTGTTGAACAGCTTTCCTTCCTCGTACCAGTAGCGTCCCATCTCAGAACCGCCTCGGATATGGGCGATGGCATAAACAAATCCTCTATCCAGCAGGCTCAGTCCCACAGAGCTGAATGTTGGCTCCATACTTGCTCCATAAGAACCATAGCCATAAAGAAGGAGAGGATTACTGCCGTTTTTCTCTAGACCTTTTCTGTAGACAAGAGAGACTGGAACCTTTATGTCATCCCTTGTAGTTGCGTAATGGCGTTCGGTCACATAATTGTCGGGATCGAAATCACCCACTACTTCTTCCCTCTTAAGAAGCGTCTTTTCTCGTGTGTTCATATCATAATCATAAGTGGAATTAGGAGTGGTGAGCGACGTATAGCCATAACGCAGCAGGTTGGTATCGAAATCAGGATTCATCGATATGTAAGCGAGATAAGCCTCTTCTCCAAAGTCAAGATAATGCTCGGATTTATCTGCCCATTTGATGATCCGGATCTGTGTCAGGCCGTTTTTGCGTTCACTCAACACAAGGTCATTCTTAAAAATTTCGAATCCCTGCAGAAGAACATCTTTCCGGTGGGGAATGACCTCTTTCCAGTTTTCTTTCGTTGCCTTGTCCACCGGCGTTTCCATCAGTCTGAAATTCTTCGCATCGAGATTTGTGCGGATAAAAAATTTGTCTTGAAAGTGATCTATGCTGTACTCGTGGTCCCTCTCGCGGGGTTGGATGACCTTGAATTCCCCGTCCGGATTATCCGCATCCAGGAATCTGTATTCCGTAGACAGAGATTGATACGCTGCGATAACCATGTATTTCTTGGACTTGGTTTTATAAACGCCTATGTTGAAGGTCTCATCGTCTTCCACATAAATTTCTTTGTCCTGGGAGGGGTCGGTTCCGAGTACATGCTTCATGATCTTGTAGGGGCGCAGCGTGGTCGTATCCTTGAGCGCGTAGAAAACAGTCTTGTTGTCGTTGGCCCAGGCGGCACGACCGGAAGTATTGAGGATCTGGTCGTCGAAAGCTTCACCGGTGGTCAAATCCCTAAAATAGAGCGTGTACAGTCTGCGGCTGACCGTATCCACGCCATAGGCGATCAGGTTGTTGTTGGAGCTTGTGGAATAGCCGGCGACATTATAAAAGTCATACCCTTTTGCCATTTCGTTGACGTTGAGAACAATCTCCTCCTCTGCTTCCAAGCTCTCCTTTTTGCGGCAGTAGATCGGGTATTCACCCCCTTCTTTGAATTGAATGTAGTGATAATAGCCCTGGTCCTTGTAAGGGACAGACATATCGGTTTGTTTGATCCTTCCTACGATCTCATTGAAGAGCTTTTCCTGGAAATCCTTGGTGTGGGCCATGATCGTTTCTTTGTAGGCATTCTCGGCTTCTAAATACGCAATGACTTCGGGATTGTCTCTCTCATTCAACCAGTAGTAGTTGTCTATCCGGGTGTGACCATGAGCCGTTAACTCCTTGGGGATTATCTTAGCTATCGGCGGTTTTATCGTCTCGGCAGGAGTTTCTGCCTTTTCAGCTTTTCCGCATCCTATATACGAGAAGGATAAAACGAGCAGGATGGCGGTTAGGGAAAGAGCTTTCATAAACCTGAAATGAGATGTGTTTTTCATCCGGACCTCCTTTTTTATGATGTGAATTATCATTACAAAATTCTTCGTTTATAGCAAGAGATTTAATGACTGCAAAAGCGCGCTAGCTCTTGTCTCAAAATTCCTTCTTAATAAGATTGATGGTGAATTCCATGACCGTATCCCTTTCATTCAAAAGATCCTCTATCGTAGGGGAAACAGGATATTCAGGAATGATTCCCCTGTTTTTTGGATATCCTGAGACAGCCATGGTGTACCGGATCATGGGTATCCGAACTCGGATTTTTGTGTTTGGAAGGGTGAGCAAAGGCATAAAGCCTGAAGTGTTGCCATAATAGCCAGCTCCGCATTCTTCTCCGATAAAAGTGGCTTTCTTGTGATAGTGCATCAGGGAAGTGCATTCGCCCGTACCTGAGAAGCTGTTGCCGTTGATCAGAACATAAACCTTGCCTTTAAAAATGGGAGGGATGGGTTTCTGTTCGCCAAGATTTGGATGGAACAAAAGGTCATAGGTTCCTTCATCATTCTTCTTGAATCTGTTCGGAGGTTGGGTTCTCTCTTCTGGAGGAATGTTGGTGTATTCGAGGAAAGAGAATTCTGTTTTATTGATCCTGAGATGCTCATAATAGAGGAAGGATTTGTCTGTCAAATGTTGCCACAGGATTTTTCCGAAGGCATCGGCGCCCCCTCCATTGTCTCGAAGATCGATGATGAGGTACTGGATGTTTTTTTCTTCGAGTTCTTTGAACGCATTTTTCAAGAAGGTGGAGTAAGAGATCTTGGCGTTTTGATAAGGCCCCGTGCTAAAGGTTCTGACGGTCAGAATGGCGATGTCTTCTCTGTAATCCAATTGGATCGGGGGATTTTCTTTAGCGGCGTCAGGATAGCGTTTGGTAAAAATGCTGTTGAGATCTTTGGCTTTGATGCCATTGACTTTGACTGTTTTGATAGCGTTAGCATCTCGATCTTCGTACATGAGGATGTAATCGGTGGATTGTCCGAAGATAAGATTGAGAAGTCCTCCAAAATAAGCAGTGCTTTCAAGCCTTCGGTATTTAGATGTTTGAATGTGGGCATCGTTTGGAATGAACGGAAACATCTGCTGAATGATTGCGGACATAGGCCGATCGTTTATAGAGAGGAGTTCACTACCCATGATCACGTCATTTTTTTCACTGTAATTTCGGAAAAGATACGACCTGTTATCTATGATCCGGAGGTTAAAAGGAAACAAGACTGACTGATTGGATAAATAATTCTCAAGGATTTCGGATATGTTGATACGTGTGTGCCCGTCATGGATATGGGCAATCATGGGAGCGAGCATTCGATAGAATTCGTATTCGGTCAGTGGACGATTGAGATTTTTTACAATCGTTTCGAAATGCTCGTCCAATTCCTCTTTGGGTATGTAACGGTAAAGTCCGGCATGCCCCTCTTCCAGGGCATTTCGGAATATGAGGAAATCCTCCTTGAGCTGTTCTGCGGTAAAAGTTTTTCCTTGATCGAAAGGTTTTTCCAGATTTTGCTGAGAAATGAGAAACTGACAACAGAGAATAACTAAAAAAAGAGTCAAAATAAAAAAAGTCCGTCTTTTTGCTGTCATCGTTTATTCTCCTTAATTTTTGGGCTTGAAGAGGAATTCCTGTGCATTATTACTTTTATTAATGTAATTTATACCAGATGGGTTATGTGAATACTTGGAGACCGTCATAACTTGACGAGCATCTTACCGAAGTTTTCGCCGGTGAAGAGACCGAGGAAAGCTTTGGGCGCGTTTTCGATGCCTTGAACGATGGTTTCTTTGCCTATGACACGGCCTTCTTTGATCCATCTCCCCATGTCTTTGTAGAATTGAGGAAGGCGGTCGTTGTGGTCATGGACGATAAATCCTTGAAGGATCAGACGTTTGGGAATGGCAGAGATCAAATTTCTTGGCGCACGGGGCGGTCGAGTGGCATTGTAGATGGAGATCATTCCGCAGAGAACAACACGGCCATGGTTGTTCATGAGCTCTATGGCTGCTTCCAGGTGAGTGCCTCCTACGTTATCAAAATAGATGTCGATGCCCTCAGGGCAGTGTTGACGCATACTATCGATGAGGTCTTCTGTTGTCCTGTGATTGAAGGCGGCATCTAAACCTGCTTCCTCTAAGAGCCAAGCGACTTTCTTATCTGAGCCCGTGCTTCCAACCACACGGCATCCCTTTATCTTGGCTATCTGGCAAGCAAGAGAGCCGACTGCTCCTGCCGCAGCTGAGACGACGACGGCATCTGTCTCTCTTGGCTTTCCGATATCCAGAAGTCCGACATAGGCTGTAAAGCCAGGCATACCGAGGACGCCCAAATAATTCTGCTCAGGAGCTATTTTAAGATCGATCTGGACCAGGCCTGATCCATCCGTGACGAAAAACTCCCGCCAACCCATGTTGCTCAAGACATGATCTCCTTCTCGGAACTTGCCTCCTCTGGATTCGATGACCTGTCCCACAGCTCCGCCGTCCAGAGGCTTTCCGAGCTCGAAGGGAGCGATATAGGTCTCGCGCTCTCCCATACGTCCTCGCATATAGGGGTCCACAGACATATAGGCATTGCGCACAAGCATTTGTCCTTTGCTGATGTCCGGTATCAGCACCTCGACAAGCTCGAAGTCTTCTTCGGATGCCATTCCCACTGGGCGATTTTTCAGATGAATTTCTCGGCTCAACGTTTCTGTCATTGTCCTCTCCTTCCCCTAGGGGCTGCCAAAAGTTTCCAATCCCGAGCAAAAATTTCCAGATCATTGCCCAGCTCGCAAACAGTTGCTTTCATTCTGCAGAGTCCTTGGGGCTCGATCAGCAGATAATATAGAAAGACAGCCAATCAATCAAGATCATTGCTTATCTTAGACTAGAGAAGAAAGATCGGTCCATATGGCTTGACTTTATGGGTGATTCGGAGAATAATGATTTTTCTTAAAAAAAGAGGTGGAGGGACATCATGTGTAACAGATTCTTTTCCAGGCTGTTTTCTATTTTATTAATTGTATCTGTCATGATCTTGTCTTTTAACTGTGCAAAGAAGGAGCCGGCAGATCTTGTTTTGAAGAACGGAAAAATTATCACTGTAGATGAATCAAAACCTGAAGCTCAGGCTCTGGCTGTACGGGGAGATTTGGTTGTAGCCGTTGGGAGTGATAAAGACATCGAGCCCTACATAGGCGATGCAACCCAGGTGATCGATTTGGGTGGGAAGCTGGCCATACCAGGATTCATCGATAGCCATGCACATTTCACGAGCATAGGTCGGGCCAAGATGCAACTGAACCTGATGAAGGTAAAGAATTGGGATGAAGTCATCTCAATGGTTGCCGAAGCTGTGAAAGATGCCCAACCTGGCGAATGGATTCAAGGTAGAGGATGGCATCAGGAAAAATGGGACAAGACACCCGAGCCCAATGTCGACGGATTGCCCTATCACCATAGTATGAGCAAAGTTTCGCCCGATAATCCTGTTTGGTTATCTCACGCCAGCGGACATGCCTCGTATGCCAATGCCAAGGCCATGGAGTTGGGAGGTATTACAAAGGAGACTCTTGATCCTCCAGGTGGGGAAATCGTTAGGGATCCAGAGGGCAATCCTATTGGAGTGTTCCGGGAGACCGCACAAAGTTTAGTCAGCAGAGGCATGAGCCATTATTTGGATGAGCGCACTCCGGAGCAGGTCGATGCCGAACAGAGGAAGATCGTTGAATTGGCTGCCCAGGAGTGTTTGTCCAAAGGCATCACCAGTTTCCATGATGCAGGTTCCTCTTTTGGCACCATTGATCTCTTCAAAGAGTTTGCAGAGCAGGACAAACTGGGTCTTCGACTCAATGTCATGGTGAGAGTGGCTAACGAAGCATTGAAGGAACGGCTTTCTGAATACAAAATTATCGGCTTGGGAAACAATCACCTCACCGTACGCTCCATTAAACGCTTGATCGATGGCGCATTGGGACCTCATGGGGCTTGGCTGTTGGAACCCTATTCTGACCTCCCTTCCAGCACGGGTTTGAATACTTCCGCTGTTGAAGACATCCAAGAGACTGCAAGGATTGCCATCGAAAATGATTTTCAGCTCTGTGTCCATGCTATTGGAGACAGGGCTAACAGAGAAACTCTGAACATCTTTGAGGAAGCGTTTAAAGCGCATCCAGAGAAAAAAGACCTGCGATGGCGGATCGAACACTCGCAGCATCTCCATCCTGATGATATCCCGCGATTTAGTCAATTGGGCGTAATTGCTTCCATGCAGGGCGTCCACTGCACATCTGACGGACCTTATGTGCTCAAGCGATTGGGAGAAAAACGAGCTGAGGAAGGCGCCTATGTGTGGCAAAAACTGATGAAGACAGGCGCCATTATCTGTAATGGCACGGATGCTCCGGTGGAGGATGTGGATCCTATTGCATGTTATTATGCCACGGTCAGCCGCAAGATGAAGGACGGGACTGTTTTTTACCCTGACCAGAGAATGAGCAGGGAAGAGGCTTTGCGCTCTTACACGCTCAATGGTGCTTATGCGGCATTCCAAGAGGACATTTTAGGCTCTCTCACAACAGGAAAGCTGGCGGATATCACCGTGCTTTCTAGGGATATCATGACTGTTCCTGAGGATGAGATCCTTGAGGCTGAAGTCCTGTACACTATCGTAGGCGGAAAGATCGTCTATAAGAAATAGCACAATATCTTTTTCTTGATTCTCTGTCTCTCAGTGCGGGATAGACTACCCTATCTCTTATTGTTCTGTCCAATCAATAAGAATTTCTGAGAAGGTGGATGTTGCCGACTGTCACCCGCCTGAGCCCTGCCTGATGGGCAATCTCTTGACACCTTTGGGCATGTTTTCGGGAAGTTGTGGGCAGATCCTGCATGTAGAATTGGGGGTAAAAGGCCAATAATTTATAGGGGATATTTGGATCGAGCGAAGCGATGAACTTGGCGATTTGGCTGACTTCCTCTTCATCCACATAACCCGGAACTAAAAGGGTAGATGCCACGAGGAAGGGAGGATCAGGACGTTGGACTATGAGCTCTGCAAGGTGTCGAAAGTTGGATAACGTCCATTGGTTGGAGACGCCGCAGAGGGCATAATGCAGCCCTTCGTCCCATGCTTTTAGGTCAAATTTCACGTTGCCCCCACTTTGTAGCGACAGTTCGGCTGCTTTTTTCAGGAGTCTGGGATTCATGGCGCCGTTGGTCTCCCAGCATATGCGAAGGATTTGACCTTTTCTTTTTTCTTGTGCCGCTCGGGAAGCTTTTATGGCGTAGGATAGATGAGGTGTTGGATCTCCTCCAAAATAGCAGATGCAGGAGGTCTGCTTATCCACTCCATCCACGATGAAATCCGGTCCTCTCCGTCCTTTTTGTGTGGAATACTCCCTGTAATGCCAGTTCTGACAGAAGAGGCAGTTGAAGGTGCAGGAAAGGAAAAATACGGCCAAATTCTTGTATCCGGACTCTGCGCCCCTTGAGTAGGAGTATTCAGGATATCCGCAATTCGCTCCTCCCGGGCAAACCCAATCGCCCACGCAATTTGTGGGAAGAGGATCGTAGTACCAGGAAAGATTTCCCTCGCTGGGTCTTCCTCCGATGAGCTTTCCATCTTTATTCACCCTTGTTCCGCAGTAACCTCTTCCACCAGAAGGGATCTGGCATTGATTCACACAAAAGGTGCAGGTTACACCATGGTCTGATCTTGGAGGACTGGGGGGAAGTCCAAACTCCATTTTCACTCGTGCGTGGATTTTTTCTATATGGGATTTGACATCATCGAAATTGTTTCGGATACAATCCACACAGACATTGAGCGGTGAAGAGATAAGTAGAGATTCTTTGCCGCAGTGGATGCATCGGGCCATGGCTATTCTGAATGTCTACATATATTTGGAAGCATCTAGTCTGTCCGTTCTCGGGTCCGATTTTGTCGGATTCCCTCCAAGTTTGCCTCAGGAAGGCTAAATCTTCCGATATCGCTCAATCAATCCCCCAATGCTCTCTTTTCCTTGATGTCCTGTTCTTATCCCATCGCGGATTTAGAAATTACCATATATTTTTAAGGGGCATCATTAATATTATATAATGTGAATCCAAAAATTCCTAAAAGTTATCGCTAGATCAAAGATCTACACTAATGAGAGAGAAAGTTTTTTTTCGTAGCAGTAAGGGATACAAGCTGTGTGGGATTCTATCCAATCCCTCTGGTGATAAGTCTCAACCGATCATAGTAATGTGTCATGGCTTCTCTACGAGTAAGGACGGTCGCACTTATGTGGGTCTAGAGGATATTTTAAATCGGAAGAAATTCTCGACCTTTCGATTTGATTTTTTCGGTCACGGAGAGAGCGAAGGAAGGTTCGAGGAGATAACGCTCTCTGAAGCAGTGGATGATGTGAAATGCGCGATTTGTTATGTTAAGGACTCAGGATACGAAAAAATTGGACTCGTTGGATCGAGCTTTGGAGGCTTCGTGAGCATTGTTACGGCAGGTCAGTCAGAGGATCTCTATGTGTTGGCACTGAAATCCCCGGTCTCTGACTATATGGGCCTGTTGATCGCTCGGGATCAGGGCCTGGACATAAAGACATGGAAAGAGGAGGGAATCATTGCAGTCAAAGGGGCAGATGGCCAAGGTTTCAAGTTGAACTATACCGTCTTCGAGGATGCGGAACGTATTGAGGGATATTCATATGCCAGAAAGATCAAGGTTCCGACCCTCATCGTACATGGGAATCAAGATGAGACTGTTCCGCTGGAACAGAGCAGGAAAGCGGCAGGCCTGATTCCTGAAAGCCGTTTGGAAATCATTGAAGGAGCAGACCATGTCTATTCGAATCCCAAACATTTCAAGAAGATGCTGGCTTTGATTGCGACGTTTCTTACCCATGGAGTTGGCGCTAAGTGTTAAAGCCTAACAACATCCGCCGGTTCACATTCTGCACTCACCGCGTTGTGGATATCGGGCGCACCGCCCACATAATGATCTTGAAGCCAGGTTTCTCCTGTGATAAACAAGGAAGATATGGAAGAATCCGTGGCGAAGCCTCCTGAGAGTTTTGGCAAGAAGCTCAGGCTTATCGGTCCGGGAATCATTCTCGCTGCCTCTGCGATCGGTTCGGGAGAATTGATCCTTACCCCAAGAGCTGGTGCACTTTATGGCTTATCCATTGCCTGGATTATCGCAGTTTCAGTTGTTTACAAATTGGCTCTCACCTTAGGCCTGGCTCGCTATACGATTGCAACCGGAGAAGATATCTTCCTAGGCTTTTCACATATACCAGGCCCACGATACTGGTTTGTATGGACCATGAGCGTGGTCTTCCTCCTTGGGGCTGTGGGGTATTCAGGTATCAGCCTTGCCTGTGGTTCGGCTTTGTCTGCTCTTTTTCCGTCTTTATCTATGGTCCAATGGGCCGTGATTGTCGTAATCCTTGCGTATATCCTTCTTCTCGGCGGATCCTATGGCTCTGTGGAAAAAGCGGCCTTTGTCCTTTCTTTTGTATTGATCGTCGGTATTCTCTACAGTTTAGCCGTGCTTCAACCCGACGTTTCTTTTTTCTTAAGGGGCCTTGTTCCAAAATTGCCTGCAGGAGCCGGACAGACAGCCGTCAGTCTGCTCGGGTGGACAGCAGGAGGAACCTCCACCTTGATCTACAGCTTTTGGATCATTGAGAAAGGTATCGGCACGAATCGAGGGAGTGATGTTCCCTATGGGAGCATCCAAGACCATTCAAAAGGTGCAAAGAACTTTCGTGTGTGGCTCTCCATGATTCATCTCGATGCAGGACTGTCCTATCTTTTAATGATGGTTGTATCTTTGGCTTTCCTGACTATAGGAGTTTTGGTCCTGCGCACGGCCGGTCCCGATGGAGGTCCTTTGATCCCTTCGAGAGAAGAAACCGCCGTTGTCCTTTCCCGGCTGTTGACCGTTGCTGCCGGCCCTCAAGCAAAATATATTTTTCTTATCGCAGCCTTCGCTATCCTTTATTCAACAGTGATCGGACTCGTCGATGGAAAGTCAAGAGCGCTTCGCACTGCCTTAAGGATGATTGCACCGAGATCCGACCGGATATCTGATGTGAATATCTACCGCCTTTTCGTCACTTTCATGTGTCTGATCATCTTTGCCTTTCTCTTTACCGAGAGACCCGTAGTTCTTATTGTCCTGATTTCAGCTCTTGAGGCACCCGTGCTTTCGTTTTCTGCCATCCTTCTCATTTACCTCATACACAAGAGGTTGCCACGGGCCTTTCGCCCAGGTATTCTTTGGCATCTCGTTATGGGATGTGGAACAGTCCTGTATTTGGTTCTTTCGAGTATAGTCTTGGTGAGAACCATGATTGGGCTGATTTAAATCGGAAAAGGTCCACCGTCGAGGTCTGATTCCCTCGAAGTTTGACTCGGGAAGGCTAAATCTTCTGATGTCGCTCAATCCATCCCCCAATGCTCTCTTTTCCTTGGTATCCTGCTCTTATGCCATCACCGATTTAGAAATGCTTTCCCCACTCAAGACTTGATTAAGTTTCCAGGATGGAATATGTTAACGTCGATAATTCATTAGTCAATCGGTTCCAAAGAGATTGGGATGAAATCGAGTATAAAGCCAGAGGGAATTGGCGAATTTTTTTTAAAAGCGTTAAATCTTCAGTAAGGAAAGGAGGTTGCTATGAATTTGACGCGTAGGAATTTTGTAAAAAGTATGGGGTTGGGACTGACAGGGGTTGGACTGGGAGCCAAACTTATGAGCTGTTCCTCACCGCCTCATGAAAGCCAGTCAGAGAAACTTCTGATAAAGGACCCAGATCATCCCGGACCTGCCACCTATGACCGTCTTCCCCTCAGCTGGTATAAAGAGACTGTGAGCCGCCTAAAGGAAAAAGTTGTTGAGCTAGGAGTTGACGGGATTCTCCTTCAAAATCGCTGGAACCTCATTTATTTTACAGGACTCTTCCACAGCACTACAGAGCGTCCCTTTTACGTGTTCTTCCCTATCAGAGAGGATGGAATCCACTGGTTTCATCCAGGGCTAGACCGGGATTTGGTGACTTCCTGGTGGAGTTCGGAAAATGAGTATTATTTTGACTTTCTACATGCACAAGGCGGATTTCCAAACGAAGGAAAAGTGATTCAAGGAAAAACCGTGGATCTTTTCGAATGGGGGCTGGAAGCGCTGAAAAAGAGAGGATTTGGTGATAAAACAATAGGTGTCGATGTAGAGTTCCCTGCATCTCAGTTAAAAAAAGCTATGGAAATCCTCCCTAAGGCCAAGTTTATCGATATCAGTTCGGCCTGTCTCCGGATGAGAATGGTCAAGACTCCAGAAGAGATTGCCCTGACACAGAGAGCCATGGATTATTTCGGCAAGATACATGCCTATGCGAGGGACTATATTCTGGAAAAGGGGACAGATGCTACTGACTTTGAGGTCGGCCATGCCGCCGTGGAATATGGAACAGATTTGGTAATGAAGGACATCAAGCGGGATGGGAGGCCTCATACGGCTGTTGGGATCAACGTGCGTGTTTCCTGCCGTACAGGTATTGCCACAGCTTTCCCCCATCCCAACCAATTTTTCCACAAAAGGATCGAAAAAGGGGATGCGCTCCAAGTATCCGGGGTGGTAAGGATTGGCGGCTACGGAGGTGAACTCTACCGGTACTATCAAATCATGCCATGGGACAGCCACCGTGAGAAATTATGGCAGGTTGTTACAGACTGCGTAAGGATCCAGGAAGAAGAATCAAAAGCCGGAAAGACATGTTCCGAGGTGGCTTACAAGATTCACCAATATCAAGTTGAAAGTGGCGTGCAGAAGTACATCTATCATCGTCCGGCCCATGGAGAAGGAATGGAAGGGCACCAGGCTCCCTGGCTGGCTCTCGGAGATTACACCGTCCTTGAAGAGGGCATGACATTCAGCGTCGAGCCCGGGCTCTATGATCCTGAGGGTGGATTTGGGTATAATCCCAGTGATAACCTGCTTGTGACCAAGAAAAAAGGTGTGCTGATGGGGAGTGTTCCGTACACAAAGGAGTGGATGATCCTAAAGTTTTAGGAAGATGACATAATTATAGTCAATTTAACGGGAGTACTGAGAATCACTCACTATACAGAGGAACCAGGTGTTTTTCGATCATACCAAGGATTTTCTTCGCGGTTTTTCTGAAGCTCTCCAAATCCTTGCCAAAAGGATCTTGAATGTTCCATAAGATGAACCTGTTCAAGAGAGCCGGGTAGCGCGTTTTGAGTGCCTCATGGACATTAACATCCAAGACAACGATGTGATCAAAATCATCCAGCTTTACATCTTCGATATTTCTTGTTCTGTGAAGGGATATATCACTGTTAAACGAATCTTGCAAAACTTGTATAGCTTCAGGCGCGGCTCCCTCAAAGAAAGGCACCAATCCAGCGCTTTCAATCCTTTCTTTGTGGCCAAGGACTAGCTTTGCCAGACCTTCGGCCATTGGGCTTCGGCATGTGTTACCATAACAGACAAAGAGAATGCTCATCTGACTCATCGTATGTGTTATATGAGATGGATTCTTGGCTTCATGTTGACCTCCTCCGCTGAGGGGATGCGTCCTTTGCTTTTGACTTTTCCGTTTATGACCAGTCCTGGTGAGACGAGGCGGCCGTATTTGGCGATCTCTTTAATGTCTCTAATTTTTTAAACATCTTGTCTTTCTTATCGCGTTCCTTTCTCAGATAGAAAGCTCCTTGTTCATCAAGAGCATGATGATTCTGATGTTAATATGTGTCTTCTTCGGTTTTAATGATGTCGAGAAGCATCTGGTTCTTTTCCGAACGGCTTTCCCCTACGCTGGTCACGTAGATGGCCGGGGCATCGACCACTGGGCATTTGTTCTCGCATATTCCGCACCCTGTGCATTGGTCTAAATCAATGACTGGAGCTAGAGGAGTTTTGACCACACCATCCGGACGTTGGACTTCAATCTTCAAGAACTTTATGGCCTTGGGAGAGACAGGACAGTGTTCTTCGCACACGATGCAGGGGTCACCGAATTTCCATGGGATACAGCGGTTTCTGTTGACCCAGGCTGTGCCTATCTTGAGCTGGTTTTTCTCTTCGATGGTGAGCTCTTTTATGGCTCCAGTCGGGCACACTTGGGTGCACAGGGAGCAATAGTAATCACAGTAGCCGATCTCCATATTCAGCATGGGTGTCCATATGCCTTCTGGTCCAGCCTCTGTGAGCGCAGGCTGGATAGCGTTTGTAGGACAGACCTTCATGCATTCTCCACATTTCACGCATTTTTGAAGGAACTGTGCTTCAGGGAGAGCACCAGGAGGACGGATCAGTTTCTCTGAGGCGCGCATGCTGACAGGCGTGATTCGGAAAAAAGGCACAGCCAAAAAGCCTAAAATCGAGGAGAAAATGAGTCTTCGCCGGGAAAGATTGACCGACTCAATACGCTCATGAGAAAGTTTTGCTGGGAAAGAGATAGCGTCTGTCGGGCAGATGGCGCTGCAGGTAAAACAGTAGACACATTCAGAGCTTCTCCATCCCTCATTCGGGTAAGGATTGGCCTGAGTTTGGCAGTGGATGGTGCAGAGTCCGCATTCGATGCATCTGTCTGGATCAATCTTGAGAGTGAGTATGTTCCATCTTGAGGCAAGCCCGAGGAAAGCGCCCAATGGACAGATGTACCGGCACCAGAATCTTTCCCTAGTTGTATTTAAGAGGACAAGGCCGATGAATATCGTCCCGATGAAAAAACCCTGAAGAAATGTGGCATTGACGTCCAGATTTTCGAAGAATTGGGCAAAGGTGTCTCCGATCGAAACGAGGTTGAATCGGTAGAGAAGTCCTGTCAGAACAGAGAAACCATAACTTGCGGCAGGTAGCACTCCTGTCACAAAAGAGCGGTAGAGGAAGGAGAAGGGATCGATAAATCCAACCACATCTAGAGTGAAGACGGCGCTCACGAGAACAAATGCAAGAATGTAATATTTCCAAGTGGTGTGGTTGTCCTGAAGTTTTTTCGGCCGGAGGAGCTTTGTTTTTTTGAAGACGAAGGAAAAAAATTGATGAAGGGCTCCCAATGGGCAGATCCAGCCGCAAGCTACACGACCCAAGATTAACGTCACGGCGATGGTGATGACAGCCGGAAGGAAGGCAATGAATAAGGCGCGGTAAGCGATGGTTGTTGTTAGGGCAAGAACAGGATCCCAATGAAAGAAGGCTTCTACGTTCGATATGTAGTCTTCTCCAGGAAAGTGAGTCTTCAGCAGAAGAACGAAGAAGATCCCGAAAAAGAGGGTTTGGATGAGGATTCTGGCTGTTTGGATGATTCTGTATTTTTTAGACCGTTCTTTTTTCAATGTTCAGTTTCTCCAGATCAATTCTGCCGACACCCTTCTGGCTGGCTAAATCCAGGTAGCGCAGTTCTTCAGGTTTTATACCAAAGAACGTGGCTCCTATGGCATCCACAGCCACGTAGTCCACACCAGCCACTACGGTCTTATGAAGTTCAGCATCGGAGAGTCTCCCTCCTTGAGGGCCATTTCTTACCAGAATCCGATAGGCGTCCAGGATCGTGAGTGTGGGCTTGAAGAAATTAGCAAGATCGATCATGGCGAAATCGAGAGCCTGATGAAGCTGATTTCTTGGTCCATCGATGGCTCCCAGCCAGTTCTTCAATCCCATGGTCAGCCTCGACAGGCTGTGGGTTTTGGCGATGGGGACGTTGATGATTTTGTCGGCCTCGACAAAATCGGTGTAAACATCCCATTCTTTGATCCATTCACCGTTTATAGCCATTTTTTTTACATGATGCGGATTGGGATAGGGGACCTTTGCCCCAGCCTCCTTGGCGGCTTTAGCAATTCCCGATCGGGCATAGGTCCTTCGAGCAGGATTTATTGTGTTGTCCAAGACAATGACTTCTTTAGCATCGGCGTCTTTGCAAAGCTCTACCAGAGCTTTGACCACTTCGGGATTGGTGCATGCGGCTTGTTCGGGTGTCCTATCCCAGCCGATATTGGGCTTAATGATGACCAAGTCTCCCTTGGAGATGAACCGTTTGATTCCACCCAGCGTGGCAACTGCTTCCTTGGTTATCCGAGATGGGGAATCTCCTTGAATCAAAGCCAAGTCGGGATAGGCTTTTGTTTGAGGAAAGAGGCGGGAAGGGAGATGAAGGAGAGCTCCTCCCACAGCCATATTCTTGATAAAATCTCTTCTGTTCATTTTAGATTCCTTTCCCCAGGGAGTCGATGTACTCCATGATTCCATTATAGATTCCCTGTGCGATGGATTGTCTATATTGAGAATTTTTTAGCTTTGTCTCTTCCTTCAGATTGCTCAGATGTGAGACCTCTACCAGTACGGATGGCGTCTCTACACCAATCAGGACCCAAAAAGGACCTCCCTTGTACCCCAAATCAATGATGTCTTTGTGATCTTTTTTTAGAGACTGGACAATATTTTTCTGGATGCTTTCTGCCAGTTCTTTGGATTCTATGAATTTGCTGTTTTTAACGATTTTTTCAAGGATATTCTTCATTTCACTTATGTTCTTGGTGGATGTGGCGTTTTCTCGAGCGGCTATTTCGATGACAGAAGGATCATGGCTGAAGTTGAGATAAAAGGTCTCTACACCAGAACGCTTTTTGCTCGGATGGGCATTGGCATGGACAGAGATAAACAGATCAGCTTGTTTCTGGTTGGCGATGACCGTTCTATTTTCGAGGGGTACAAAGATGTCGGTTTCTCTGGTCAGGATGACATTCAGACCTTCATGTGTGTTGAGCAGTTTCTTCACGCGTTCGCAGATATCGAGAACAACAGTCTTTTCTCTGGTTCCGCCTTTCCCGACACAACCAGGATCAGTCCCTCCATGCCCAGGATCGATCACGATTCTCTGGATACCCAAGCCGAGCTGACGCACCATACTGTAGCCTTCTTTGGTAGGCTGGGCAGGTTGAGGAGGTTTTTCTATCGGGATCTCGGGTATTGGCCCTTCGGGATAGATGTCGAGGACGACTCTGAAAGGATCGAAGGCTGGCCAGACTTGGAAACGTTTAACCTTTTTAAAATCGAGGTCAACGACAACTCTGACCGTACTGGGCGTTTTTTGGGCGATCCGAATCTGGCTGATGTAATCGTTCCTCACCAGGAGAGTCTTGTTGTGCAGGATGGGATTCAGCTTGGTCTGATAGATATCCACGTAGATTCGATCCGGAAAAGTCAGATTGTTGAAGTTGTATTCTCGGAGTTTTCCGATGTCAACCACAATCCTGGTAAAAGTGGGGTGGGTGAAGTGGCGAAGATCATAGATTTCGACTCTGGCGTCTTCCTGGGAAGAGAAGGAAAAGGAAAAAAAAAGCAGCACAGAGAGTTCGAGCAAAAGGAGAAGTCTTTTATCCATTTCCTGTATTCCTATCAATGCTATAAAATAACTCGGTTATTGTCAATTTACCCAGATCCTTAAGCACCATACTTTTTAAGCTTGCCCGCGTGAGCAAGCATGAGGGACATAACATAGATGGCTTGAAATCTGCCCAGATAGCCTTGACTGCATTCTCTCTCAGAGAAATGAGTGGTTCTATCTGGCATGGCTGAGGAGGAATGAAGCAGGAACGGGTTGGGATGCCAGGAATGAGCTTTGAGAGAACAAGGCGTGGAGTGGTCCGAAGTGATAACCAAGACATCTGGTTTCAGTTTCACGAGTCTGGGAATGTAGGTGTCTGTTTCCTCGATGGCCGCTTTCTTGGCTTCATAGTTTCCATCCTCGCCTGCGGCATCGGTTTTTTTGATATGAATGTAAAAGAAGTTGTAATCTGAGTAGATGTCCTCGACCCGATCAAAGAGGTCAGCGATCTCCGGGCCCACATCGATGATGTCCATCCCGACCAGCTTGGCTAATCCCTTGTACATGGGATAGTTGGCAAGGGCCGCGGGTGTGAGTTTGTAGAGTTCCTGCATAGAAGGAAGGGAGGGGTGTTTAGCGAAACCTCTCAACAGGATAGTGTTAGCAGGAGCTGAATTCCTTAAAAATTCAGTCACTTCATCCAGGAAAGCGTTAACGAGCGTTGCTGTGTTTTGGGCCTCTGGAGAAAGTGGCTTGGTGTAGACAGGGGGTTTATTTTCTTTTTGTGGATCTGCATCGCTCAGAGAATCATATAGCCCTTCTGCGCTGAATTTCACGACAAAACGATGCTCTTTCCCTGGAAAAACCATGATTTTTGGGCCTTTTCTTGATTTGAGAAAATCGTTGATTCTTTGGCAGAGTTTCTCGTTCTCTGAGGTCGGAATCCTTCCTGCCCGCCTGTCTATGATAAGGTTGTCTTTGAGCGTGGCGAAATTGCCCCGGGCAACCATATCCTTCTCTCCCACATCGACGCCAACACCAAGGGCTTCCAGGATTCCTCTCCCCAACAAATATTTTGTAGGGTCATACCCAAAGAGGCTAAGATGAGCCGGTCCGCTTCCCGGTGTTACACCTGGGAACACAGGGTCTGTCAGTCCACAGGCGCTCTTCGCTGCCAGCCGGTCAAGGTGGGGAGAGTGGGCAGCTTCAAGAGCGGTTTTTCCATGTATCGGGAGTCCACCCAAACCATCTATGACTAGAAGGATGATCTTCGAGGGTGTGTCCGTGCTCAGTTCAACCGCCATTTTTTCCCAGTTCATTTTTTTCTCCGGGGTCAGGCTATTATAACTTTCATAATTTCAGGAATGTACAATTATAAATTAAAAAGGCTCGATAAGAAAGTGAGAAGGATGATTTTCTGTTTTTTAGCTTTGCCAAAAATAGGGCAGAGAGCGATTATTATGAAAGTTATAATAGCCTGACCCAATTTCAATTTCACCCTTTTCAATGAATAAATCCTCTGCTAGAATCATTCCATGGATAAGGTCTTTGTTTTTGATTTTGGCTCCCAATACACACAATTGATTGCGAGAAAAATAAGGGAGCTAGGCGTTTATTCCGAGATCTATCCTTTTAATCTATCCCTTACCAGGCTACACAAGGAGAATCCAAACGCTATCATCCTTTCAGGTGGGCCTCAAAGCGTTTATGCATCCGACTCTTTAACCTTATCTGCAGATATTTTCCATATGGGCATACCAATTTTGGGTATCTGTTACGGACTCCAGCTCATGTCTCACCTTTTAGGAGGGAAGGTGACGCCTTCAAGGAAAAGAGAATACGGTTTTGCGTCCTTGAAAGTGGTAGACAGAACAGGGCTTCTCTCTGGCATCAAAGATCAAGGACAAGTCTGGATGAGTCATGGGGATAAAGTTCACAAAGTTCCTCCTGGATTCATTGTTTCTGGGATGACCGACAATTGTGATGCAGCAGTGATCGAAGCCAGAGAGAGCAAACTCTTTGGTGTTCAGTTTCATCCTGAGGTGATTCACACCAAGCAGGGCATGAGAGTGCTCTCGAATTTTCTCTTTTCTCAGGCAGGCCTTAGAAAAGAATGGGAGATGGAATCTTTCATCCAGAGGAAAGTACGAGAGATTCGAGATCGCATTGGAGGAAAAAAGGTTATCTGTGGACTCAGCGGTGGAGTCGATTCTCTGGTGACTTCTCTGATCGTACAGAAGGCAGTGAAAGATAAGCTTTATTGCATATTCGTGGATAATGGCCTTCTGCGAAAGGGGCAATTCCAGAAACTTCTGGAAAAATTCCGGCACCGATTCTCTCTGAACGTCATTGGTGTAGATGCTTCTGAGTCGTTTTTGAAGAAGCTCGAGAGGGTTGTTTCCCCTGAGAGAAAGAGAAAAGTCATCGGCAAAGAGTTTATCCGAATATTCGAGCAGGAAGCTCAAAAAAAAGGAGGAGTCGATTTTTTAGCTCAGGGGACGATCTATCCTGATGTCATCGAAAGCAATCCGGTCAAAGGCCCCTCCTCCAAGATTAAATCCCATCATAACGTGGGAGGGTTGCCCAAGAATCTCAGGTTTAAATTAGTGGAACCCTTGAAGGAGCTCTTCAAGGATGAAGTCAGAGAATTGGCAGGGGATTTAGGCGTGGAAAGGGATTTTATCCTCCAGCATCCTTTCCCTGGACCCGGCCTTGCCGTGAGGATTGTGGGCGAAGTCACACGAGAAAGACTCAGAATCCTGAGAGAGGCCGATGAGATACTTCTTCAGGAAATAAAAAAAGCTCGACTTTACGATAAGCTCTGGCAGGCTTTTGCGGTTTTACTTCCGGTGAAATCGGTTGGTGTGATGGGAGACAAACGCACCTACCAAAGAGTGGTTGTCCTTCGTCTCGTACGCAGCGTTGACGGGATGACCGCCGATTGGTATCCTGCAGACACGGAGGTTCTCTCCAGAATCTCAGGCCGAATCGTCAACGAAGTTGAGGGTGTCAACAGAGTTGTATATGATATAACCACTAAACCACCAGGAACAATAGAGTGGGAATGAATATGGAGTCATCATTCATCCATCTGCACAATCATTCAGAATTCAGCATCCTGGATGGGGCTTTAAAGACCGCTGCTCTGGTAGAAGCTGCCTACCAGAATAAAATGCCGGCAGTGGCTCTAACTGATCACGGCAATATTTTCGGCGCTATTAGTTTTGTCAAGCAAGCCAAGGATAAAAAGATCAAACCCATTCTTGGGTGTGAAATCTATGTGGCTCCAGAAAGCCGATTCGACAAGGATCCAAATCAGAAGGGTCCCAGACATTATCATCTGATCTTGCTCGTCAAGGAGGAAAAAGGATACAGGAACCTCTGTCAGCTCCTCGCCAAGAGTTACTTGGAGGGCTTTTATTACAAGCCTCGCATCGATAAAGAATTATTGGTTCAGCATAGCGAAGGATTGATCGGTCTTTCAGCCTGTCTCAAAGGGGAAATTAGCTATTATTTGAGCTTAGGCCTTGATGACAAATCGGAGGAGGCTGCGTTGGAGTACGCGGCTTTTTTCGCGCCAGGAGATTTCTACATCGAGCTTATGGACCATGGACTCGAGGCCCAAAAAGAGATCAATCCAAAACTTATAAAGCTGGCCAAGAAGCTGGATCTTCCCTTAGTTGCCACCAATGATGTCCATTATCTCCAGAGAGACGATGCCGAGAGCCAGGACATCCTGCTCTGTATTCAGACAAACAAAAGAGTCACTGACCAGGACAGGATCCGTTTTGCCACGCAAGAATTCTATTTCAAGTCGAACGAGGAGATGGCGGCTCTCTTCAGAGATGTTCCTGAAGCTATTCAGAATACGACAAAGATCGCGGCAGAATGTAACTTTGTTTTTCCTTTCTCTGGATATTCCTTGCCGAATTTCAAAGCTCCTGAGGATATGTCTTTGAGCGAATATTTTGACCAAGTCGTGAGACGTGGTTTCGAAGACAAAATGAAGGTGCTGGTGCCCCGGATAGATAACGGAGAGCTCCCGGGTCGCAAAGTCTATGAGAGGCGGTTGGAAAAGGAAATCAGGCTTGTCAAAGAGATGGGATTCGAGGGATATTTTTTGATCGTCGGGGATATCATTCGAGAGGCACGTTCGAAAAATATCCCTGTGGGACCGGGCAGAGGGTCGGCTGCAGGAAGTCTTCTTGCCTTCAGTCTGGGGATAACAGCCATTGATCCCCTGGAATACGATCTTTTGTTCGAGAGGTTTCTGAATCCAGAGCGTATCAGCCTTCCGGATATTGATATTGATTTCTGCGGAAGACGTAGAGACGAGGTTCTCTCCTATGTCACCCAAAAATACGGTAGAGAAAACGTCTGTCAGATCATAACCTTTGGGACTATGGCAGCTCGTCAGGCTGTCCGGGATGTCGGGAGAGCATTGGAGGTTCCCCTTCCCGAGGTGGATAAGATTGCTAAGATGATTCCTCCCTTTGGCCCTGACTCGACGATAGAAGGAGCGCTGAGAAGCATACCACAACTTCGTGAAATGAGAGACAAGGATGCTAAGATAGCTCATTTGCTCTCGGTGGCCCAGAAGCTGGAGGGACAGGTTCGACATCCTTCCATACACGCAGCAGGGATTGTTATCACCCCAAAACCACTCGTGGAGTTCATGCCTCTTTATCAGTCGGTAAAGGGAGAGATAACGACCCAGTTTCCGATGGGGGACATCGAAGCCATAGGACTTCTAAAGATGGATCTGCTCGGGCTTCGTAACCTCACGGTCATCCAAGACACTGTGGATCTGGTAAAGAAAGACTCCGGTGAAGAGATAAATATTGAGCATATTCCTTTAAACGATGGAAAAACATTCGAGGTTTTCCAGTCGGGAAACACAGACGGAGTGTTTCAATTTGAAAGTGCAGGAATGAAGGATTTGCTCCGGAACTACAAACCCGAGTCTCTTCGCGACCTGATTGCTTTGAATGCCCTCTACAGGCCAGGCCCGTTAAAAAGCGGGATGACAGATGAGTTTGTCAAACGAAAGAATCACCCGGATCGAATCAGCTATGAATTTCCGGAGTTGGAGCTCGTCCTGAAGGAAACCAGAGGTATCATTGTGTATCAGGAACAGGTGATGCAGATTGCCACAGAGTTTGCAGGATATTCCGTGGCAGAGGCTGATCTTCTACGCAAGGCGATGGGAAAGAAGATTGCTTCGGTGATGAAGGCGCAGAAACAGCGTTTTGTTCGGGGAGCCAGGGAAAAGGGCATCTCTCAGGCTAAAGCCACCAAGATTTTCGAGTTGATCAAGAATTTCGCAGGATATGGATTCAATAAATCGCACAGCGCCGCGTATGCATTCCTGGCCTTTCACACGGCTTACTTGAAGGCCCATTATCCTGTCCACTTTTTGGCTGCTTTGCTGACCTCTGAGGCCGAGAGAGGAGCAACCTCCCAGGTGGTCAAGTATATAAACGAGTGCAAGGAGATGGGAATTAAAGTGCTCCCTCCCGATATCAACGAGAGCGATTTTAATTTCACTTTCTCCAAAGGAAATATCCGCTTTGGCCTCTCGGCTATTAAAAATGTTGGAGAAGGAGCTATCCGTGCTTTAATAAAGGCAAGGGAGAAGAGAGGACGGTTCAAATCGCCGTTCGATATCTTCGGAGAGGCGGATCCCAAAACTTTGAACCGAAAGGTCATCGAAAGCCTGATCAAGGCTGGGGCCCTCGATTCCTTGGGATGGAAGAGGTCACAGATGTTCCATCTTGTCGACAAGTTGATCGACTTTGCCCATGATATCCAGAGGATCAACTCCTCGAGGCAGAGCCTCCTTTTTGGCCAGAGCCAGATCGAAACGCCCCAAATTCCTCATGAGGTTCAAGAAATGAGGGAATGGGATGAGCCCCTCTTTCTCTCCTATGAGAAGGATGCTTTGGGCTTTTACATCACGGGGCATCCGCTGACTCAATACGGAAAACAGCTGACCAGTCTGGTTTCTCATTCCATAAGTCAACTGGATGATGAGAAAGACTTCAACAACGAGATAAAACTAGCCGGCATTATATCCTCTATGAAGCCCCTGAAGACAAAGAAAGACGAGAGAATGGCCACGTTCGTATTGGAGGATCTAAGTGGACGAATAGAGGTGGTTGTTTTTCCTGACAGCTATAAAAAATACTATGAATTCCTACGACAGGACAGGCCTGTCTGGATCAAGGGGAGGTTTTTAGGTGAAGGGGAGAGCCGGAGGATCCATTTGCTACAGATCATGCCTTTGGAGGAGGCTTTCCAGAAACAAGCGAAAAGAGTGGTCTTTAGGATTTTTCTTCCTGGAATCGAAGAGACGATTTTTGAAGAGCTCAAAGCCATCCTGGAGAAGAACCAGGGGAATTGCCCCGTGTTTTTCGAGCTCGAGAAGCCACATTCTTACCGCATGGTTGTTCAGTCAAGAAACATCCAGGGAGTCGTGCCTTCTGAAGAGCTCCTAAAGGATATCGAAAACCTGCTTGGGGAGAACTCCGTTTATGTGGAGTATTAAAATGAAGGTGTCAATGACCTATAGAGATGGAAGCCAATGGCTTACAAGATAATTGTTGCTGATGATTCACCATCGATCCAGAAAATCATCCAACTGTCGTTTCCTGCCACAGAGTTTGAGATTTTTGCCTTCGATGATGGACAGGAATTTATGGATTCGCTCGAGCAAATGAGTCCGGATGCCATCCTCCTGAACCTCTCTCTTCCCCAAAGGGATGGCTACGAGGTGGGCGCCTTTATCAGAAGCCAAGAAGAATTCAACCACGTTCCACTCATCTTGTTGAAGGAGGCTTTTGAGCCTCTGGATAAGGAAAGGATCGCTTCTTTTGAGTATGAGGAGCTCGTTCAGAAGCCATTCGACTCGGAAAGGCTGGTTCAGACGGTGCGCGCCATCATCGAAGGGAAAAAGATACCGGTGACGCTTCCAGAGGAACCTTTATGGGATGGAGACTCTCCAGCTGAAGTGAAAGTGGATCTGGATGAGAAGATCAGGCATTTGGTCAAACAAGAGATCCTTAATGTGGAAAGGGAGTTAGAAAAAAGGATAAAGGCCCGGATACTGGCAGAGCTCAAGATGTGGTTAATAAACAACCAGAAAACATAAGCCTCGATCAGTAAGCGCTGAAACAAATCCTCCGATTTCGACACTGGACTTGGTTCCGAGTCCTTCTTTCCAACCTTAACAAGAGAGCGAGGAGCTGTTTCATAAAACAGAGGAAAAATAATCCATAAATTGGTAAAATAAAGCTCTGATTTTAAGGATGGAGTCATGAAGAAAAAAATCATCTTTTCCAAAGCATACGATCCTCTACCTGTTGAAGAGAAATGGTGCACATCCTGGATTGAAGAGGGCGTCTTCAGTCCAAAAATGCCCTCTCCTGGGAAGAAGTTCTCTATGGTCCTGCCTCCGCCGAACGTGACAGGATCCCTCCACATGGGCCATGCTCTGTGTTTCACTCTGCCGGATATTATCGTTCGATGGAAGAGGATGCAGGGATACAATGCACTCTGGCTTCCGGGAACAGACCATGCCAGCATCGCAGTCCATAATGTGATCGAACAAAGCTTGAAGGAGAAAGGACTCTCAAGGGAAAAGCTCGGCAAGGAAAAATTTCTCGAGATCGCTTGGGATTGGAAGGAAAAATACGGCGGTGTGATCGTCAACCAGCTGAAGAGGCTGGGAACCTCCTTGGACTGGACAAGGGAAAGATTCACGCTAGACAAGGGCTTCCAGAGAGCAGTCATCCGCGTCTTTGTTGACCTTTATAAGGAGGGGCTCATCTACAGAGACTATTATTTGGTGAACAGATGCCCTCACTGCAGAACAGTTCTTTCAGACATCGAGGTTGAACACAAAGAATTGGAATCCAAGCTTTATTACATAAAGTATCCGGTCATAGACTCTGAGGAGACTATCGTTGTGGCCACCACCCGGCCTGAAACCATGCTCGGAGATACAGGTGTGGCCGTTCACCCGCAGGACAAACGCTATGCCCAGCTTGTGGGAAAAAGGATTCTTCTTCCACTCCAGAACAAGGAGATTCCAGTCATTGCCGACGAACAGGTGGAGATGGAATTTGGCACCGGAGCAGTAAAGGTGACACCCGCCCACGATCCTGTGGACTTCGAGTTGGGAAAACGCCACAATCTCGAACAGGTCATTGTTATAGATGGATCTGGTAGGATGACGAGAGACGCGGGTGAAGAATTCGAAGGACTGGACAGGTTTGACTGCCGTGAAAAAGTGCTCGCCCGACTCAAGGAGCAAGACCTCATCGAAAAGACGGAGGATTATCGCCATGCCGTTGGTCACTGCTATCGCTGCAAAAGCATCATCGAGCCCAATTTGTCCTGGCAGTGGTTTGTTAAGGTGGAGCCATTGGCCAAGGAAGCCATCCGCGTCGTAGAGGAGGGTGATATTGTGTTTATCCCGCCTAACTGGGCCAAGACCTACTTTGAGTGGATGTACAACATCCATGATTGGTGCATTTCCCGTCAACTCTGGTGGGGACACAGGATTCCAGCCTGGTATTGCCAGGAGTGTGATGAAATAATGGTTGCAGAATCACCTCCTGTCCAGTGTGAAAAATGCCAGAGCAAAAACCTCGTCCAGGAGGAGGATGTTCTGGACACCTGGTTCAGCTCGGCCCTATGGCCTTTTGCCACCATGGGATGGCCGGATGAGACCGAGGACCTAAAGACATTTTACCCCACAGATCTAATGGCGACTGGCTTTGATATCATTTTTTTCTGGGTAGCGAGGATGATCATGATGGGGGTGAAATTTGCCCATAACATTCCCTTCAGGCATGTATTTATAAATGGCTTGGTCAGGGATTTTAAACGCCGGAAAATGAGCAAATCTGAGGGGAATATCATCGATCCTCTCGAGATGATGGAGAAGTACGGGACGGATGCTTTACGATTCACCCTTGCTGCACTTGCCATCCCTGGAATGGATTTATCCTTGAGCGAGGAGCGAATGGCTGGCTACCGGGCGTTTGTGAACAAGATCTGGAATGCTTCCCGGTTCGTTCTCATGAATTTGGAAAAAGAGGACTTGAAAATTAATGAGGAAGACCTCACTCTGGCCGATAGATGGATCAGGAGTCGATTGGCGAAAGCGATCAGCGATGTGGATTCCGCCTTGGAGGAGTACAAATTTTATGAGGCTGCCGACAAGATCTACCATTTTGTCTGGCACGAATTCTGTGACTGGTATATCGAGCTAGCCAAGCCAAGCCTGCAGCAAGGAAACCAGACGAGCTTGGCTGTGCTTGTCGATACTTTAGATCAAATACTGAGGGTTCTTCATCCGTTTATGCCCTATGTGACAGAAGAAATATGGCAGCACCTTCCCTTCTCTGATAAATCCTTGGCTTTCGCTCCATTTCCTGTTTCCGATTCATGGTTAATAGATAAGGACTCAGAAACTACCATGAGAATTCTCCAGGATGCCATCGTTGAGGTGCGAACCCTTAAGGCTGAAAACGTCATTCCCTTAAGAGAAAAAATCAACCTCATGGTCAAGTGCGGAAAAAAGGAAGAGCAGATCATAGTTGAGTATCAGGTTTATTTCGAAGCTCTCGCCAGTGTCAAGAGCGTAGAAATCCTCGACGAGCTTCCAAAAGGTAAAAAACTGCTGAAAGGAGTTGCGGGGCCAATAGAGATAGCGATCCCGCTGGAAGAAGGATTAATCGATTTTGGGAAGGAAAAGTTACGCATGGAAAGAGAGATTGAGAAAGTAAATACGGAGATCAAGAAGATCGAAAAGCGACTCGGAAATAAAGGTTTTCTCGAAAGAGCACCAGAAGACGTCATCGAAGAAACAAAGGAACGAATGGAGAAGCTTCAAGCCCAAAGCAAAAAACTCAAGGAAAATTTGGAGCACATCCTTCCGCTGATCTGAAACTGGGCACCGGCCAGTCAATGGTGCTGTGTTATTTGTTTGTAGTGTATGTGTGTGTGATATCCTTTGTCTAATCCTGGCGTTTATTTTATATGAGTGTCACCCCATGAAAGGAAATCAGTGAAAATCGGTGAAAAGATACTGAGAATTGAGTCCTGTTCCTCGACCAATGACCATGCCAACCAGTTGGCTTTGCAGGGAGAGAAGGAGGGGACTATCATCATGGCTAAGGAACAGACAGAGGGGAGAGGAACAAAGGGGCGCACGTGGTATTCAGCCAGTCAAAAAGGACTTTATCTTTCGGTTATCCTTCGTCCCAAGAGAAGAGATATGTCTTTGCTTCCGCTTGCAGCTGGTCTGGCTGTGAGAGATGCTCTTAGCGAGGCAGAAGGTCTTCCAGTGCGTCTCAAGTGGCCGAATGATCTTATATGCAAAGGGAAAAAGCTGGGGGGTATACTCTGTGAGGCAAGCTTCATCGGAAATCAGATCAGCCATGTGGTTTTGGGGATAGGCATAAATTTGAGTCATGAAAGAGATGATTTTCCGGAGGAATTCCGCGCTAAAGCCACTTCCCTAAAGCTTTTGCTCAGAAAAGAGATAGACAAGGAGATTTTTCTCTCCAAGCTTTGGGAAATATTGGATGACTGGTATAATTTTTTTCTTCAAGGAAAGGATGTCCAGATCATTAGAGTCTTTGAGGAGTATTCGATTTTTTCTTCAGGAGAGAAATTAACTGTGGAAACGGAGAAAGAAAGATTCGAAGGAGAATACAGAGGACTCGACTTGCGAGGCCGTCTACTCCTGGAAACAGGGGAGAGAGAACGATCCCTTTTAGCTGCAGAAGTCGTAGAAATCAAAAGAGGAACAAAGGAGGACTAAAATGCTATTGGTCGTGGATATAGGTAACACGAATATTGCATTGGGCCTATTCAAAGGGGATAACCTGATCCAGCATTGGAAAATCAGGACAGAAAGGGACAAGACCTGTGATGAGTATGGAATCGTTCTGTTGAATTTATTGTCTCTGACCCATCTTGATGCGGAGAGCATAAAATCTGTCATCATCTCCAGCGTTGTCCCTCCGCTCACTCCTGTGTTCCAGGAACTGGGTCAAAACCTCTTTAAAATGAAGCCTCTGATTGTTGGACCTGGCTTAAAAACCGGTATGCCCATACTGTATGAAAATCCCCAAGAAGTGGGTGCAGATAGGGTGGTTGCTTCTGTGGCTGCTTTCGAGAAGTATGGAGGGCCAGCCATTGTGGTCGATTTCGGCACAGCGACCACGTTTGATGCCGTTTCTGCTAAGGGAGAATACCTGGGAGGATCCATTGCTCCTGGCATTCAGATCGCTGCAGAAGCCTTGTATTTGAAGACGGCAAAACTTCCCCGGATTGAGATAAAGAAACCCCAGCATGCGATTGGTCGAACAACGGTAACAAGTATGCAATCTGGCCTGTATTTTGGCTATATTGGGCTTGTTTCCAACATCATCAAGGAGTTTTCCAAGGAGCTTGGCGAAGATATCAAGGTTGTTGCCACAGGGAGTTTTGCTTCCCATATCTATCCAGATCTGGAGCTGATCGAGCATCTCGAACCATTTCTTATCCTGGAGGGCCTTCGGATCATTCATGATCGGAACAAGACATAATGGGGAAAACAAAAAATAAAACCAGCCTCTATTTCCAAACAGTTGCCCGCTTTTTTTTCGAGCAGCGAGGATCGCCATTTTTTCTTTCTTCGAAGGAGCTGGAAGTTATAGGTGGCTGGGAAAAGATGGGGATCCCTGTTCCAGTGGTCCTCGAGGGGATAAGAGATTGTTTTGCAAGTCATAGGAGAAGGACAGGTCGTAGGAACAAGATTCATTCTCTCGTCTTCTGTCGATCTTTTGTTCTAAGAGCGTTTGAGGCCTACAGAGAGAGAATGGTGGGGAACAGCAGGAAACCCTCCCGGAAAAAGGATAAGAGGATAAAACTTAAAAAAGCGGTTAAACGTTTTTTAGATTCATGTCCTGATGAGATCAGGGACATCAGCGAGATCTTTTCTCGTGTCAAAGCGATTCTCTCTCAAGAAGTGGATGAGGAGGAACTTGAGGCGCTGGAGCAACAGGTAGAAAAGTTCCTTTTAGAGAAGGCCTCGGATGCAGTAAAAGAGAAGATCCAAAAGGACGTGATCCTAGAGTACGGAGACAGGAAAGGACAAGAACACATCCGGATTCTTGAATTAAAAATCATCAAACACATGCGGGAGAAGTACAAAATCCCGCACATTTCTCTGTATTATTATTAGGTGTAAGAGGCCACAATGATCAGAAAGGTGCTCTTTCTTCTCTCGCATCACAAGGAAGGAATGAGTCTGTCAAAAATGGCCAGGGAACTGTGCCTTGCTGCTGACGAGAAAATTCTACTCAGAAAGAGTGTAAAACGGTTGGAAAGCCAAGGAGTGATCCTGAAATTGAGAAAAAAATATTTCCTTCTCCCTCGAACGAATATAGCCCGAGGGAGATTCACATCTTCCCCACGAGGATTTGGCTTTGTCATTCCTGATGAGGAACATTTAGAAGATATCTTTGTGCCTGCTCGGTTCTCTGGAGGAGCCTACCATGGAGATGTCGTAGAGGTCCATTACAAGGAAAAGGGAAAAAAAGGTAAACCTGAAGGAAGGATCATAAGGATTCTGAAGAGAGAAAAGCAGAGCTTGTTGGGGCTTGCTCGTGGGCAGTCCGGACAGGTCTTCTTCCTCCCCTTTGGGGCTCCATCTGCCCGGGAGGTGCCAATAAATAGGTCAGGATGTCCCCGTCCAAAATCTGGGGATGTCATAAGAGTCAATAGAGACACTTTGAGTCTTGAAGAGATCCTCGGGCCTCTGGACACGCCAGGAGTGGACTCTAAGGTTATCATTGAAAAATATGGCTTAGAAGAAGATTTTTCCGAAGAAGCCCTTGAGGAAGCAAGAGCTGTCCCTGCTGCTATAACTCCTCAACAGAGAAAAGAAAGGATTGATCACACCGATTGGCGGACAGTCACCATTGATGGGGACAACGCGCAAGACTTTGATGATGCCGTGAGCATCAAGATATTACCTAATGGTCACTATCTTCTTGGTGTGCACATTGCGGATGTTTCCCATTATGTCCAACCAGGGACAGCGCTGGATAGAGAGGCTTATAGGAGAGGGACCAGCGTGTACTTTCCTGACCTGACTCTTCCCATGTTGCCAGAAAAGCTTTCCAACCTTGTGTGCAGCCTGAGACCTAAGGAAGAGAAGCTTACGGTCTCGGTTATTATGGAGATAAATAAAGAGGGAGAAGTTGTAAAGGCCGATTTTTATCCCTCGTTGATCCGGACTGTCGAAAGGATGACCTATGATTCTGTGTTTAGGATTTTACAGGGAAATAAAATCGAAAGGAAAAGATATCCTTCTCTCATACGAAATCTGTTGCAAATGAGAGATCTATCAGGAGCATTGAGGACGAAAAGAGTCAGGGATGGAAGTCTTGATTTTGACCTGACAGAGCCAGAACTTGTGTACAAGGAAGGGAGCCTGAGCTCGGTGATATCTCTTGGAGCAAACGAGGCTCATCATATCATCGAAGAATTCATGGTTGCAGCCAATGAGTCTGTAGCTTCCTTCTTATCATCGAGAGGGATTCCCTCACTCTTCCGTGTTCATCCTCAGCCTTTGTCTACTGATTTGGATGATCTCCGAAAACTGCTCGAGCATTTCAACATCTTTCTTCCTAAATCAAGAAAAATGACCACAAAAGATCTGCAACGGATATTAGAGCAGGTCAAGGGAAGGCCTGAGGAAAAATTCATCACCCTCCAGGTGCTGAAGAGTTTCAGATTAGCCGCCTACTCCGACGAGAACACTGGTCATTATGGATTGGCAAAGAAAGAATACACACACTTCACTTCCCCCATTCGGAGGTTTCCAGACTTGGTCGTTCATCGCATACTGAAACATCTGCTCAGTCAGGACCAGATTAAGGTCGAAGGACTTTCTTCCGTTGCCAGTCACTGTTCCCAGCAGGAGAGGACCGCCGAGGAAGCTGAAAAAGATTTGGTGGAGTGGAGAATTTATAGATTCTTGAGAGAAAAATTGGGAGATGAGTTTGTTGGAGTCATCGTCGATATAACCAAGGCTGGTTTGGTTGTGGAGCTTGACAATTATTTTGTGGATGGTTTGGTTCATTACAGTGACCTGGGTGGAGACTATTTTTTTAAAAAATCTGAGAGGATACTTGTCGGCAGGAAATCAGGCAAAACATTCGAATTGGGCAGCCGAGTTAGTGTTATTCTTGTTTCTGTGGATCCGAACCTCCGAAGGATGAATCTTATCATTCGTTCGTGAAATCCTGTGGTAGGAAAAGTTAATGAAAGTGACGCACCCTAACAGAAAGAGAGGCACACCTTGTTTGGACGCTGTGGTTGAACTCTCTCTTCCTGAGAGGGAAGGACCCTTTTCTGTTTTTTTCTGCTTTGGGGAGATGGGAACACTAGCGTTTGTTCATTTCTATGAAGAGGCAAAAAAGGGGGAAAAGGAGGCTGTCTTGGTACAGGTGCATCTGTCGCAGCCTTTTCCTCTCAAGTGGAAAGATGGTTTTATACTAAAGAGCCCAGATAGGAAAGAAATTTGGGGTAAAGGAAGGGTCCTCGATCCTTTTTCCGAGAAGATCACGCGGAGGAGGGAAAAGCGGAGGCTGGAGTTCCTGACACAGCTCCTTGGAAACGAGAAAGAAATGCTTTTTGCGCTCACCCAATTTAAAGGAATCCAGGGACTATGGGAAAAGGAGGTCATCCTCTTTGGATCTCTACCCAAGAGGCGCCTGCTCTCTTTGAGTCAGGAGCTCGAGGCCCAAGGAAAAATAAGAATCCTCAGTTTTTCTCCTCTTTTTCTCATTTCCCAATCGAGTTTTCTATTTCTGGGTGGAGAAATCCTGAGTTATCTCAAACGGTTTCATGAAAAACATCCAGATAGAGTTGGCATATCAAGAGAAAAGATAAGAAAAAGATTCGATCTGCATCCAAGAATTCTCTCCTTAACATTGAGGCATCTTATGCAGGAAGGGCATATCAAAGAAACGGATGATCAGGTCGCGCTTGCCGACTTTGAAATGGCCCTTTTACCGGAAGAAGAGAAGATTTTGGACAGGTTAGAAGATATGTGCCTCAAAGGAGAGTTTCAGTCTGTGTCCCTTGAAGGCCTGCGAAAGTCATTTCGCCTTACTTCAGAACGACTCCATAAAATGCTCTCCCTTCTAATGGAGCGGAAAAAGATTGTCTTGAGCAAAGACGGCTTCATTCTTCATTCCCATTGGCTGGATGAGATCATAGAAAAAATCCACAAATCCGGGAAGAAAGAATTGACGGTTTCGGAATTTAAAAAAATGACCGGTCTATCCAGAAAATATGCGATCCCCCTGTTGGAACTGCTTGACCAATTAGGGATCACTCGAAGAAGAGGACCCTCCCGAGAGATTCTTTAGCGCAAAAAAAACCCGTATCCAAGAGGATCTTTAGGATCGATGATCAGCTCATTGCGTCCGATGATATGAGCGCTTCCAGTGACTTCTGGAATAACGGCTTCGTAAGGGCCGCATGCAACTTTTTGTACGATCTTCCCTTTAAAACATGTCCCTAGAATGCTTTCCACGACAAAGCTTTCGTTCTCTTCGATCTCATTCCGGGCATGATGCAAGGCCGCTCGAGCACTCACGCCAGTGCCTGTGGGGCTGCGGTCCAGTTCGCCATCGGCAAAGATGCAGACATTTCGGCTGTGATTGTGTAGGACTTGGGGAGGACCTATGAAGATCGTCCCGTACAGGAAGCTTAGGTCCTTTTCGACGGGATGGAAGAGAGGATGGATTTCTTTAACAGCTTGCGTGATTCGTTTTCCGATGTCGATGATTCTGGATGACTCCTCGGGATTAAGCTTGAGCCCTAGATCTTGAGCATTGCAAAAAGCGTAAAAAGCTCCACCAAAGGCAATGTCGAATCTAACTGGGCCAAGGCCTGGAACATCGACAGACTGATCTAAAACAAAAACAAAGGAAGGGACATTCTGAAAGGTGACTTCTTGGACTTTGCCTTTGTGGATGTGAGCTTGAGCGGTGACCCGACCGGCTGGGCTATCGATGGCGATAATAGGGTTATCTCCCTCTGCCTGGATAAGGCCGGTTTCCAGGGCCACCGTTGTCAGGCCAATGATGCCGTGGCCGCACATCGTGCTGAATCCTTGATTGTGGAGAAAGAGCACGCCGATCGTCCCATCCGGTGTCGTGGCTTCGGTAAGGATACACGCATACATATCTGCATGGCCTCGAGGTTCCCAGACAATGGCTTTTCGGAGATGATCGAGATGGTCCTGAGCATAACGGCGCTTTTCCAGGATGGTTTCGCCCGGAATTCTGGGGATTCCTTCTATGATGACCCGAAGAGGCTCTCCTGCTGTGTGGGCATCGATGGCTTTTATTACTGTCCATTCCGCTGGTGGATTCCACTTCTGTATCATGGTCTATCTCCTTTAATCTGAAGAATCCAGGTTAATTATTCGTGTTTAAAGCCTATAGATCGAAGTCAGTGCCTTGATGGAGGCCTTTAGCTTGACGGAGGACCAGCTCAGCCACAGCCACATCCTGTACCGCTAACCCTACAGATTTGAAGAAAGTGATTTCTTGGTCTGATTCCCTGCCTGAGATCTGGCCTGAAGCCACCTGCCCGATCTCGCCGTGGATATGGGATTCGTTGATCATTCCCTTTCTCAAGGGAATGATCAAGTCACCTGCTTCTTCAAGGCTGGCTGAGAGCGAGTCAACCACCACTTTGGATCGCACGAGCGTTTGTTCGGGGATTTCCTGCATATACGGAGTGTAGGAACCGATGCCATTAATGTGCGTGCCTGGTTTCAGGTCAGCATCCTCAAACACGGGTACTGAGGATGTGGTGGCGCAACAGATAACCTCGGCCTCTGAGATGGCTTCAGAAGGAGAATGAGCAACGACAATATCGGAGGGAAAGGGTCCTCCGCGATTTTGTATCTCCTCTGCGAAGGCCTCGGCGGCGTTAGATTTCTTATCATAAATCCAGACTTTCTGGATTTTTCTGACGCAGCAGAGGGCTTCCAATTGTGTTCGACCCTGTATGCCTGCCCCTATGATGGTGGCAGTTCTGGCGTCTTTTTGAGCGAGAAGATCAGTGGCCACTCCGGAAGCAGCGCCTGTACGTAAAGCTGTCAGATAAGTCCCATCCATCACTGCGGCAGGTTGGCCTGTCTTGGCATCGCAAATGATCACCAGAGCATGAATGGTCGGCAGGTTATGTTTGATATTGTGTGGAAAGACGGAAACGATTTTCGCGCCTAAAGATGCAATCAAAGGGAGGTATGCAGGCATGAAGAGAGTTGTTCCATCCTGATCTTTTACAAGAACTTGAGTTCTCAGGGGCATGATAGCTTTTGCTTGAGACAATGAGATAAAGGCCTGTTTGACGGATTCTATAGCCTGGGACATGGTGACAGTTTGCTGAACGTCTTTGCGCGAAAGAAGTTTTAGTCTCATGATCATTCCCCTTCAAATCGTCCTTTTCTCCATCGTCTTTTTTCTCTTTTTAAACCGGTCATACGCAAAAGGACTAAGGTCAAAACTGGTTCGCCCGTCCAGGATGAGTTCACTCAACAGCCGGCCTACAGGGAGTCCATGCTGGAAGCCGTGCCCGGAAAACCCTACAGCACACACAAATCCTCGGACATCTGGGATCTCTCCAATGATCGGGTTTTCGTCTGGCGTCACGGCATAAAGACCTCCCCATCCTCTTAGGATTTCTGCTCGCTCCAATACAGGAGTCCTGTGTATGGCCTCAGTTGTAACCTTCTCAAGGAAGCTCCGGTCCACATGGGTGTGGAAGCTTGGTGGCTCTGAGAGATCACTCATACCCATGAGTATTCCTGGGGGGTAGCCTTTGAAATAAAACAATGTATCTTGATCGATGATCATCGGCACAGGCTTGGGGATAACATCAAAAGCCTTTGTCATGAAGACTTGGCGCCGAAAGGGTAAGACAGGAAGATCTAAGCCTGCCATTCTGGCGATCCTTGCTCCCCAAGCCCCAGCAGCGTTCACCACAATTTTTGTGAAGACGGAGCCATGTGTCGTCTCGACGCCAGCAATTCGGCCCTTTTCCATACGGATGCCAATAACTTCTGTTTTTTCCCTGATGAGAACGCCCAATTTTCTTGCCTTATTCGCTACTGCCATAGCCACAAGATAGGGATCGACGTAACCGTCCTCAGGACCATATGTGCCGCCTTTCAGGTCCTTCACGTTCAAATATGGCCAGCGCTCTTTGATCTCCTGCGGCTGTAAGACCTTAACTGGAACATGGTGTCGATGTTGGATTTGGTAGCTTGTTTGGAAATCCTTCCAGGTTTTACGTTTTTGAGTTAGAAAGAGATATCCCACTTGATGAAAATCAATGCTTGTTTCGAATTCCTGCTGGAAGTTTTTAAGTCGACGGATAGTTTCCTGTGAAAGTTGTATGTTGGCTGGATGAGAGAATTGCTGGCGGATTCCTCCAACACAAAGCCCTGTGGAAGCCTGAGCCAAGAGATCCCTTTCTAAGAGGATGACATCTTTCTGGCCTCGCTTGGCCAGGAAATAGGCAGCGGATAGGCCCATGATTCCGCCTCCGATGATAACGATTGCAGCGGAATCTTTTTTACTTATCGTTTCTTTTTGGATTTTTTGCCCTTTTCGCTTTTTTTCTTTTTTTGGTCGAGGGCTGATTTTAGCATTTCGGCAAACATGCCAAATTTGGGTTCTTCAGAGACAGGCGGCTTGAATTCCTCTTCCTCTTTCTTTCCAGGAGCACCAAGCTTTTCTGCTTCCCTCTCCCGTTTCTCTTTAACAGCGAACAAGGCTTCGAGTTCTGATTCTTCGAGCTCTATCCGTTCTTCGATGAACTTTTTCTCCCCTTTTCTCCGGCGCGGAACCAACTCCCCTTCTATTCCAGCCTTCTCCCTCTTTTTCTTGGGGGGGAGTTCTTTCTTTGGTTTTGCCTTGACTTCTTTTTCGAATGGCTCAGGAGGTTCGGAAGGGATTATCTCTTCAGCCGCTTCTTCGACGATTTCTTCGACTACGATAATGTCTTCCTCGACTTCAGGGATTACGACCTCCTCTTCGATGGTTCCAATAGCCAATTGGGCTTCTGCTGGGACATCAGCCCCTTCTTTAGGTGCCCTAACCTCATCCGGCGTTGCAGTCGCTTCTTCAAGCATGGCATCAGGTTTAGCTTTAATCTTTTCTTTGTAGAAGAAAATTCCCTTCTTCTTTTCAGATCTGTGGAATTCAGAGGCAGAAAGCAATGTCTTTTCTACATCTTCTTGCGAAGTCTGTTTGAGAACATCGACGAGGTGAAACGCACGCAAATAGTGGAGGAATAGATTTTCTCCTTCCAGACCGAAATGATTAAAGATAAGAATGAGTAATTCCTTAAGGTCTAGTTTGTCTCTTTGTTCATACAGAGAAAAGAGTCTGGCCAAGGTGTCTCTTTCCAAGTGTAGGATCTTGTTGGGGAGAGAGAAAGTGAAGACTTCTTCGTCCTTTCTAAGGAAGTAATCTTTTTTTGGATCATAGTCGACCTGTGGAACAGATAGCTTCTTTTTTGATTTTTTAAACCAGAAACTGATGTGTCCTGGTCCCGTCTTTTCCAGAGTTAAACTCGCTCCCTGAGGAACATTGTTGTTTTCATAAAATTCTTTTAAACCAAGAAAGATACCCGAAGACGGGTAAAAATAAACCGTGTAGTCTTTTCCCTCTTCAGTATCTGTGAAGACATATTCTCTATATTCAGCTAATGGTTTTCTTAGGCTTTTAGGGATTTTTATACCGCCTGAAAGGATTTCTCTCCAGGTTAAATAGAGTTTTAAGGGGAGCTTTTGTGCCTTGGCCGTTTCGGTTTTTTCTTCCTTCTTAAAGGAGGGGACCTTTGCCGTCGGGGCTGATAGAGGCAAGTTTTTGAGGAAACCGTCTAAGATGTCCTTGAGATGCCATTTTCCCCAGTTTATTGGAGAGACAAAAACAAAGTCTTTCTTGTATTTCTGTTCGAAGATGTGGTTCATGCTCAGACAATATAGATCGAAGAGATCTCCTTCAGGATCTTGTTTCAAGAATTGAGCGCACAGCTCTGTTGTGGCTGCTGATTGTTTTGTTTCGTGGAAGTGCTTTTTTATTTCTTCTATCTTATCTTTAGGGATGTCAATTTGTTTTTGTTTGAGTTGCCAGAAGGCATTCCAGTTGAAAAAGACTTCTGACTTCGAGAGAGTTCGGCCAAGATTTCTTTCTAAGCATTTTAGGTCCTTATCCATCATCGGGACTTGGTCGAGTCTTGGATCTTCTTCTTCTTTGAGTATCTGAGGTTTCAACTCCTTATTATCGCAGTTGCTTGGGAGGAGAACATGGGTATTGGTCTTTTTCATGTAGTCGATGTGCTTGCGAAACGTCCCTCCTCCTGTATATCCGACTTCCAACATTTCACAGTTAAAATTTTCATAGGCGGTTTTATTCATGACTTTGAACACCACAGAGCCTTTGAAATGTTCGACTCCCTTACTGCTGACTGTCAATGGCTCATCGTATTCTTTATAAATAAGGGCCCCCACTTCATATTTGCAGAAAGGATCGTAGATGTTGACCTCCTGTTGGAGCTGACTGGAAGTCTTTTTAAAGGCTAGTTTTTCAGATAGCTCAAGAAGGGTAAACGCATGACTTGTTTGAAAAAGTTCTTTCTTGAGGAATTCAAGATCCGATTCTGTGATTTTGGTGTGTTCGTTCTCTTTATTCATGTTTTGGCTTTTTTCTCTAATAATAATACCATAATGGCTTTTTGAATATGAAGTCTATTTTCTGCTTGGTCGTAGACAACTGATTGGGGCGAATCGAGGATTGCGGCTGTAACTTCTTCCCCCCTGTGAGCTGGAAGACAATGCATGAAGAGAGCTTTCTTTTTCGCTTGCTCCATCAATTGACGGTTGACCTGATAGGGAGTAAAGATTTGAGCTCTTTTTTCCTTTTCGCTTTCCTGTCCCATAGATGCCCAGACATCGGTATAGACAGCATCGGCCTCTTTTACAGCTTCAGAGGGATCAGACGTAACGGTGACTTGGAATCCAGTCTTTTGTCCATCTTGTCTGGCTTGGTCAAGAATTTCCGGATTTGGCTCGAATCCAGAAGGTGTGGCAACGGCCATTTTCGAGCCGGTTTTTGCCGCGGCAAAAAGAAGACTCTGACAGACGTTATTCCCGTCTCCGATATAGGCCAGCTTTGTATTGGCCAAGTCACCCATCTTTTCCTTGAGTGTAAAAAAATCAGCCATGGCTTGGCAGGGATGAAAAAGGTCAGTCAAGGCGTTGATAACTGGAATGTTGCAGGCTTGAGCCAGGTCGACGGCGATTTGGTGGGAAAATGTTCTGATCATGATAGCATCCACCCAACGCTCCAGATTTCTGCCCACATCATAAGGTGTTTCTCGAATTCCCATCTGGATGTCAGAAGGAGCCAAATAGATAGCTTCTCCTCCTAGCTGAAGCATGCCAACTTCAAATGTGACTCGGGTGCGAAGAGAAGGTTTCTCGAATATCATGGCCAGGATTTTGTCTTTGAGTCTATTTTTGAATCGATGAGGCTTTTCTTTTATCTCCCGGGTTAAATCCATGATTTGACTGAATTGGTAAGGCGTTAAGTCGTGAATCGAGAGAAAATCTTCGAGCATCTCATTCTCCTAAGTGGCTGCAATAATCTTTGTTCCTGAACGATTGATAAGGGACGCTTTAAGATGACTTGTCGATGTGATGAGAACCTCTTCCCCGCCATTTTGGATATATTCTATGGCTGCCTCGATTTTCGGCCCCATCGACCCTGGAGGAAAATGTCCCTGGGCCAGGTAATTCTTTGCTTCTTCCACTGTCATCTCTGGAATAGGTTTTTCATCAGGCTGACCATAGTTCAGGTAAACGCGTGGGACATTGGTGAGAATGATGAACAGATCAGCTTTGACTTCTCTGGCAATCAGGCTGGCTGCAAAGTCCTTGTCAATAACGGCCTCTACTCCTTGGAAGAGCCCGTTTCCGTCGATGATCACCGGGATGCCGCCACCTCCTGCGGCGATGACGATTTTACCGGCATGCACAAGGTCGCGAATCACCCATTTTGACACGACATCTATGGGCCTTGGAGAGGGAACGACTTTACGGTAGCCCCGGCCAGCGTCTTCGATCATCCTCCATTTCTTTTGTCTTTTGAGCATCGTAGCCCTGTACTTAGAATAGAAAGGGCCAACGGGTTTTGTGGGGTTATTGAATGCAGGATCTTCTTTGTCGACTACAACTTGCGTGATCAATGTGACCACCTCTTTATCGACCGAATGCTTCCGGAGTTCGTTGATGATCGCTTTTTCGAGCATGAATCCCATACTCCCTTCGGTCATTGCATCACAGACTTCTAGGGAAAAAGGAGGAACCTTGTTGATACTCTCCTCCATCTGGATCAGTAAGTTTCCCACCTGTGGACCATTCCCGTGGACGATGATCAGGTCGTAGCCTTTTTTGACCACATGGGTCATCAACCGCGCAGCTTTTTGGGCATTTTTCATTTGTTCCGACTGAAGGCCTCTACGGTTATCAGGAAGGAGAGCATTCCCTCCAAAAGCAATAAGGGAAATTTTGCTCTTCATCAGTAATCCTTGAGAACCTCTTTCAAAGTGGGAGAACCGGTTTCCTCCAATTCATAGGTGACTCGGAGAATTTTTTTGTTTGTCCGGATCAACCGTGCCAGATCAATCGGCGTAGCGCCAATCACCAGATCACACTCCACCTGGTCTATGGTCTGGGCGAGTTCGGAGATCTGATCTTGTCCATACCCCATGGCTGGTAGGACCCTATCCAAATGCGTATATTTGTGGAAGGTCTCCTTTATACTCCCTATGGCAAAAGGCCTTGGATCCACGACTCTCAAAGCCCCATATTTCTCGGCCGCTACAATCCCCGCTCCATAGGCCATCTCCCCATGGGTGAGCGTAGGTCCATCTTCCACAACAAGAACCGTTTTGCCCCTTATCTGTTCCCCTTCCTGGACAGTGATAGGTGACTTTGCCAAGACCACGGTTGCATCGGGATTAAACTTTTGAATGTTCTCCCGGACTTTTTGGACATTTTCTTCAACAGCGGTATCGATCTTGTTGATGACAAGGACATCGGCCCTGCGGAAGTTGGTTTCCCCGGGATAATACAGGAGTTCATGACCAGGTCTGTGGGGATCGACTACGACTATTTCCAGATTCGCCTTGTAAAAAGGCACATCATTGTTTCCGCCATCCCAGAGTATAATATCCGCTTCTTTTTCTGCTTCTTCCAAGATTGCTTCATAATCGACTCCGGCATAGACCAGCATCCCATTTCTGATATGAGGTTCGTATTCCTCCATCTCTTCGATGGTGCACTCTTGTTCGATCATATCCTCATAAGTCGCAAAACGTTGAACTTTTTGTTTGGCAAGGTCTCCGTAAGGCATAGGATGTCGGATCACAACAACGGAGAGCCCCTTTTCTTTAAGAAGAAGGGCGATCTTGCGTGTGGTTTGGCTTTTTCCGCTCCCAGTCCGCACAGCACAGACAGAGATAACCGGGAGGCGACTCTTTATCATGGTCTCTTCAGGTCCAAGCAGGTTGAAGCTGGCCCCTGCAGCTTGGACTTCAGAGGCCTTATGCATGACGTAGGAGTGAGGGACATCGCTGTAAGAAAAATAGACTTCTGACGCATCGAGCTCTTTAATAAGTTGTGAGAGTTTTTTTTCTGGATAGATGGGAATTCCATCCGGATAAAGTCTTCCCGAAAGCTCAGAGGGGTATTTTCTGTCCTCGATATCAGGAATCTGAGTCGCTGTGAATGCTGAGACTCGGTAGGTTTCATTGGACCTGAAAAAAACATTAAAGTTATGGAAATCTCTACCGGCCGCTCCCATGATTATGACGTTTTTCATAATGGAAACTCCTGAAAATATCTCAGTTAAAATAAACGCCTAGTATAATACACCCCTTATAATTATTCAAGGGAGCGGGGAAGCTCAAACCAGGTCGGGTCAAGGGCTGACCCCTGCTTAAGGTGATAGCTGATGATGAGGAATAGGACTGGGACCGCTGCCGCCCTCCTAAGCTCGGTTAAACGTCTACCTCATTACGTAAATGGAAATGTTATCTCTGCTAAAAGACGTTGGACAGGAATAGACAGTTTTTCTAAAATGGATAGCAGAGGAGAAAGAAGGATTTCTAGATGATTGGTATCATGTCAGATTCCCATGACAATGTGGATGCTGTCAAGCAGGCTGTCCGATTTTTCAAAAACACAGAGTGCGAGCTTGTTGTCCATGCTGGAGATTTTGTCGCGCCTTTCGCAGCAAGAGAGTTGGAACATCTTGACTGTCCTGTCAAGGCCGTCTTTGGCAACTGCGATGGAGAAAAGGATGGATTGAGGAAAGTCATCAATGCCTTCGGCGAGATCAAGAAGGCTCCTTTCGTATTTTCATATGCTGATAAGAATTTTCTGCTTACCCATGTTCATACGTCCGTTGATCAATACGCCGCTTCTGGGAAGTATGATATCATCATCTACGGACATACACACAAAGTAGAAGTCAAGAGGAAGAGAGGTGTGTTCCAGATCAATCCTGGAGAGACGGGGGGGTGGCTTTCCGGAAAAAGCACGGTTGCGGTGATCGATCCTTCAACTTGGGAAACAGATATAATAACCCTTTGATCAGATCCTCCGATGAGCAGAGGAATCTGGTTGGTAAAGAAATGGCCAGAGGAATAGAACGGAGACAAAAACCTGCTTGGCAGAAGATTCGAAAGCCCTTTCCTTCTTCTTCAAGAAAAAGAAAATCCACAGATAAGAAAAAAACCTCTAGGAGAAAGTAATAACAAAGCAGGACAACTCCAAAGACTTATCAAATCCATACTTTTTTTCATACACAAAGATGTAGAATCCCCTCATCACAGAAACGGAAATGCTTCGATAACGTGTTGACACTTGATGTCTAAATCATTAATATATAAAGGCTTGAAAGCAGTAGGCGCGTAGCTCAGTGGAAGAGTGCTTCCTTGACGCGGAAGAAGTCGAGGGTTCGATCCCCTCCGCGCCTACCAGGAAGAGGTGTCTGTATTCAGTAAGAAGGTCTGAGAATAAGGTGCATTGCCTTCCCTTTGAATGCATATAGATAAAGCTTTGTCCGCTTCATACACAGCTAGCACATAATGCAGAGGTTCAATTGAATAATAAAGATTCTGAAGAAGCCCTGGATGTCTTGAGACACAGTGCGTCACATATTCTAGCTCATGCTGTCTTAGAACTTTTTCCGGGCACTCAAACTGGGATCGGACCTGCCGTCGAGAATGGATTTTACTACGATTTTTTAAGGAGCGAGCCTTTCACTCCAGAAGATTTGGAATCCATAGAGAGGAAGATGAGAGAGATTGTCCAGAGGGATGTTCCCATAGAAAGAGAGGTTCTTTCAAAGGAAGAAGCCCTGAAGCTCTTTAGAGAAAAAGGACAGGAATTGAAGGTGGAACTTATCCAGGAAAAGGGTGGGGATAAAGTCTCTTGCTACAAACAAGAGGATTTCATCGATTTTTGTTTAGGACCACACATGCCGTCCACTGGACGAATAAAGTATTTTAAGTTGCTTTCTATCTCGGGAGCCTATTGGAAGGGAGACGAAAAGGGAATTCAGCTCCAGAGAATCTACGGCACAGCCTTTTACACACAAGAAGAACTCAACGACTATCTGAATCGCTTGGAAGAGGCGAAAAAACGAGATCATAGGAGGCTTGGACCTGAGCTGGACCTGTTTAGCTTCAACGAAAACTTGGGGGGAGGCCTGATTCTCTGGCATCCCAAGGGATCAGCCATAAGACGCGTCATCGAGGAGTATTGGTACGAGGAACATTTCAAGGACGGGTATGAAATTGTGTATTCTCCACACATTGCCAAGCTCGACATCTGGCGCCAGAGCGGCCATACGGAATTCTATGACGCCATGTATCCTCCGCTTCTTCAAGAGGGGATCGAGTATGAATTGAAACCCATGAATTGTCCTTTTCACATCATGGTCTACCAGTCGGAACCAAGAAGCTACCGGGATCTCCCTTTCCGTTGGGCAGAACTCGGAACGGTGTACCGGTACGAGAGAAGCGGAGTGCTTCACGGTCTGATGCGGGTGAGAGGATTCACCCAGGATGATGCCCACATCTTCTGCCAGGGTGATCAACTTGAAGAGGAGATCAAAGGAGTCATTTCTCTTGCATTGAAGATGTTGAGCACATTCGGATTCAAGGAATATGATATCTATCTCTCCACTTGTCCAGAAAAACACTGCGGGCTTATCGAAGATTGGGACAAAGCTACGTTAGCTCTTGAGAAAGCCTTAAAGGGTAAGAATTTGGCATACCAGCTTGACGAGGGAGCCGGCGTGTTCTATGGTCCAAAGATCGATATAAAAATAAAGGATGCACTCCAGCGCTCCTGGCAGTGCACCACTGTCCAGTTAGATTTTAATCTATCTGAACGGTTTGATCTTAGATATATAGGTGAGGATGGGAAACCACAGAGGCCCTACTTGATTCATAGAGCCCTTCTCGGTTCATTGGAAAGGTTTTTCGGTGTACTCATCGAGCACTATAATGGAAATTTTCCTGTGTGGCTAGCACCAGTTCAGGTGGCCTTCCTTCCCATCGCAGATAGACACAACAATTATGTGAAAAATCTTCAGAACAGATTCAGAGAAGAGGGATTGAGGACGTTTGTCGATCTCCGTCGGGAGAAGATTGGATACAAAGTCCGTGATGCCGAAATGCATAAGATTCCTCTTATGTGTGTTGTGGGAGATAAGGAAGTTTCCGAACAGTCTGTTTCTCTCAGAATTCATGGAGCAGGAGACAAGGGAAAGATGGGTGTGAATGAATTTCTTGAAAAAGTCAAGGATTTGATTAAAAATAAATCATTGAGTGTAATCATTTAAGGAGGTTAAACATCAGAAGTCGGAGATATCATCCCGGAGATAGAAAGGAAAAGCCCCATAGGATTAATGACATGATTAGAGCCAAAGAAGTCAGAATCATTGATGAAAACAAACAGCAGGTTGGTGTTCTGCCCCTAGCGGATGCCTTGTCCATGGCTGAGGACAGGAGTCTGGATCTGGTCGAAGTTGCCCCACAAGCGGTTCCTCCTGTCTGTCGCATCATGGATTATGGCAAATTCTTGTATGAACTCCATAAGAAAGCCCATGAAGCAAAGAAACACCAAAAGCAAGTTCATATTAAAGAAATCAAATTCAGACCAAAAATCAGTATCCATGATTATAACTTCAAGATGCGCCACGTCGAGAGATTTCTGAAGGATGGAAACAAGGTGAAGATCACGGTGATGCTTCGAGGGCGAGAGAAAGCTAAGCCAGAATTAGCACATCATATCCTGGATCGGGTGTTAGAAGACATCAAAGAATTAGGCCAACAAGATGGTGAAATTCGGACCCAACCCTGGGCAGTTTCGACTCTGCTGAGTGCAATAAGGTCGGGAGGAAAAGATGCCAAAACTAAAGACACACAAGGGAGCCAAGAAGAGATTCAAGGTGACAGGAGGGAAGAAGATCGTTCATAGCAAAGCTTATAAAAGTCATATACTCACAAAAAAGTCAGCGAAGAGAAAAAGGAATCTAAGAAAAAAAGATTCCATAAGTAAATCAGATCGGGGGCGGATCAAGAATATGCTTCCCTACGATATTTAGGGACATACTCTCTCAGGGATTCGGGCACGATCCGAAATTAGCTTTCACAAGAAAGGGCTCTATGGATTCCCGAATGCAAAAGACAGACATTACCGAAGGAGAAGAAAATGCCGAGAGTTAAAAGAGGAACGAAAAAAAGCCGGAGAAGGGCTAAAATCTTAAAGATGGCAAAAGGCTATTGGGGAGCCAGAAGTCACAATTACAGAACAGCTAAGGAGGCTGTGGAAAGAGCCCTTCAGTACTCTTACAGAGATAGAAGAAACAAAAAAAGAGATTTCAGACGCCTCTGGATCATCAGGATCAAAGCGGCTGTTGAACAGAATGGCCTATCCTATAACCGTTTCATTCATGGGTTGCGCCAGCTGAACATCGAGCTCGACAGAAAGATCCTGGCTGATTTAGCTGTTCATTCTCCTCAGACCTTTTCCCGTCTAGTTCAAAAGGTCAAAGGGTCTCAAACATAGATAAGATCAATAGAAAAATGGAAGATCTCAAGAGTCAAATCAAAAGGCTGAGAAAGACATTTGATGAGCGCATGGCTAAAGTTGAGGATCAGAGATCCATTCAGGAACTACGAAACGAATTTCTCAGCAGGAAAAGGGGCATTGTAACAGAGCTGTTCAATGAGTTGAAAAATCTAAAATCCGAAGAAAAGCCATCAATAGGGATGCTGATCAATGATTTAAAAGAACACGTCCAGGAAAGCATTCAGGGCCTGCAAGAAAAATTTGCTTCTCCCAGAGAAGGCATTGAGAAGATAGACCTCACTCTTCCTGGAGAGACGATCTATTGGGGATCTCCACATCCTATCCTTTCGTTTCAGGAGGAGATTGAGAATATTTTCTTAAGAATGGGATTTTCCATCGCTGATGGCCCTGAGATAGAAACAGATTATTACAATTTTGGAGCATTGAATTTTCCGCCGTATCACCCAGCTCGGGATGACTGGGACACGCTTTACATCACAGAAGATCTGCTACTCCGGACGCATACGTCTCCTGTCCAAATAAGGGTTATGGAAAAACGTAAGCCTCCTATCCGGATCATCATACCTGGAAAAGTCTACCGGAAAGAATCACCAGATCCCACTCATCTCCCGATGTTTTACCAAGTTGAAGGACTAGTGGTCGATTTAGGAATCACGTTTGCTCATCTGAAAGGGACTTTGGAGTATTTTCTTAAGGCTCTTTTCCACGAGAAGATTAAAATCCGATTCCGGCCGAGTTTCTTTCCCTTCACCGAACCTTCTGCTGAGGTAGATATCGGATGTACGGTCTGTGGGGGAGGTTCTGAGGAGTGTCGAGTCTGTGGGGGAAGCGGCTGGATTGAGATATTGGGCTCTGGAATGGTCGATCCTCAAGTGTTGAAGAATGTGAACATCGATCCAGAGAAATATTCAGGCTTTGCTTTTGGGCTTGGTGTAGATAGAACAGCTATGTTTGCCTACCAGATTTCAGACATGAGATTTTTTTACGAGAATGATTTGAGATTCATTAAGCAGTTTTCCCTAAAATGAAGGTTAGTTTGAATTGGCTCAAGGACTACGTTGACATCGACCTGTCTATCGATCGACTTGTTGAGTTGCTCGATAATATCGGGCTATTGATCGAGGAAAGGGAAGAGAAGGATGGCGATGTCATACTGGATGTGGAGACCTATGCCAATCGTCCAGATACTCTAGGCCATATGGGTGTGGCCAGAGAACTGGCAGCAGCGCTCGGTCTTCCTTTAAAAGAACAGAGCTGGTCTTTCAACGAGTTGAGTGAGAAGACTTCCGATCTTATCGATGTTCAAATCTGGGATGAAGATCTATGTCCTCGCTATTGTGGAGTAATCGTAAGAAAGGTCAAAGTTGAATCCTCTCCGCAGTGGCTGGCCAAGAGGATAGAGGTCATGGGTTTGAAACCTGTCAACAGTGTTGTGGATGTGACAAATTATGTGCTCTTCTCTACAGCTCAACCTATCCATGCCTTTGATCTGGAAAAGATTGCAGGAAGAAAGATCATCATACGCTGCGCAAAGAAAGGCGAAAGATTGCTCAGTTTAGAAGGAAAAGACATCGATCTGTCGACTGAGATGCTTGTGATCGCTGATGAGAAAAAACCAGTGGCTTTGGCAGGAGTCATTGGGGGCGAGGATTCGGCCGTATCAGAGTCCACTCGGGACGTTTTTATCGAGAGTGCTTATTTCAAACCAGTTTCGGTGCGCAAGACAAGCAAAGACACAGGAATTCAAACAGATGCCTCTTACAGATTTGAGCGGGGTGCGGATATATCCTTTCCTCCAGAAGCGGCCCGCATGGCAGCATCTTTATTGACCCAGTTCGGCGGAAAAGTGTGCCAGGGGATTGTGGATGTTTATCCCAAACCACCCAAGATCAAGACGGTTATGCTTCGTAATCACAGGGTAACTTCTCTCCTTGGTGTTGAAGTGAATGACAGCTTTATCGAAAAAATCCTTTCCAACCTTAACTTCAGATTGGAAGCCCTGCAACCAGGAATCTGGAAGATTAAGATTCCGTTTTTCAGGGTTGATATCGAGAGAGAGGCAGATTTGATAGAGGAGATTGCACGGTTTTATGGGTATGAGAAGATACCTATCCAGATTCCTCCACTCAGAACTCTCGAACCTATCCTCGATCCGAAAAAGGAGAAGACGAATAAATTGCGCCAGCTTCTTTTCCATTTTGGATTTGATGAAGTCGTGAATTTCAGTTTCATGGATCCGGAAAAGGGGCATAAATTTTTCTCCGGATCCAAGCCTATCCAACTCCGGAATCCCATCTCAACAAAAGCAGCTCAGCTGAGAACGACTCTTATCGGAGGATTACTTGATAATATAGCTTGGAACAGAAATAGGGGAGCAGAGGGCGTTCATATCTTCGAGATGGGAAACATCTTTTATTGGGAAGAGGATGAACACAGGGAGCAACTCATGCTTGCCTTGGCCATGATGGGTGAAGTCAGCGAGAAGCATTGGAAAGAAAAGAACCGAGAGGCTGATTTTTTCCATCTCAAAGGGACTTGCGAGGCACTGATGACCCAGTTGCGCTATGGGCCGTTCTCTTTCCAAGAGGAGACTCATGCGCATTTCCAGGAAGGACATTCACTTGCTTTGCTTGTCAAGGGGGAGACGATCGGTTATCTGGGATTGCTCAAGCAGGAAATTTTGGATATGTATTTGCTAAAAGAAAAAGTCTGGGCAGCAGAAATCAACTTAAGTCAGCTGTTTGATAAACAGACTCAATCCTTTCAATTCACTCCTGTCGTTAAATACCCCAGTGTTAATCGAGATATTTCCTTTATCGGAGACAAGAGTGTTTCATTTGAGAAGATCAGAGATGCTGTGGAAAAACTCCAATTGCCTCACCTGGAAAAATTCAGTCTTTATGATCGTTTTTCTGGCTCATCTGTTCCTGAAGACAAAGTGAGCTTATCCTTGCGATTCATCTTTCGCAACCCTGAAAGGACCCTTCATGCAGATGAAGTGGATGCCCTTCAGGAAAAAATCATTGCTTCTCTTGGAGCACGGTTCAATTTTCAATTGAGGGAAGGAGGGAAAATTGACAAGTGAATTAGAAAGACTTAAAATTCTAGAAGGAAAGATCTCCCAGGTTGTTGATCACATAAATAAACTCGTCAGTGAAAACGACCGGTTGAAGCAACAACTGAAGGAATTGAAGGCCGAAAAAAAGAGCTACGAAGACCAGGCCAAGAAAGCGGATAAGATCGATCAGGATTTGAAAAAATATGAAGAGGAGAGAAAAGTCATTAAAGGGAAGATAGAAACGATCATCAGCAAGATAGACGAGCTATCGATATGATTGATAAAGTCATTGAAATCGAAATTTATGGGCAGAAATACAGAATAAGAGTCAAAGGAGAAGAGGATGAAAAATATATAAGCCATCTTACTTCGTATGTTGATCAAAAGATGCGTGAGGTGGCTGTAAAGTCAAAATCTGTAGATGTTTTAAAAGTTGCTGTTTTGGCTGCGTTGAACATCGCAGATGAATATTTTCTCTGTCAGAAGAATCTCGATCAGCTAAATGAAGTCATTGGGCTAATGGAGAATGAAATAGAAAGTTTGGAGGTTCTTACCTTTAGAGATGAGAATACTTACGAAAATTTTGAAAAAGCGACTGAATGAAGCGGGAATACCCACATGGGGAATCATAAATGGGCTAAGTGAATACTTATGCCAAATCAGGTATAAGGAATATACACTGCAACTCAAACAATTCAACACACATCCTTCACGTAGATTCTGTACCCTATCTTTCCGTATGGAGTGATCATCTTCTAAACCTCCTTACTCTCATCTCCTTTGATGGCCCCTAACAAGGAGGTGGTCAAAGTGAATCTTGCATTTATTGCGATTGTCGCTGGAACAATCATTGTGTTGGCAACCATAATATTTTTCTGGATCAAAAAGACCGGAGGGGCACGCGCCCTTTTCAAGGCTCAACAAGAGGCTAAACAAATCCTTGGGGAAGCTCGGGAGGAGTCCGAGAAAATAAAACGGGAAGCTTCCATAGCTGCAAAGGAGAAACAGCTTAATCTAAAGGCTGAGTTTGAGAGGCAAACCCGGGAGAGAAGCAGAAAACTCAATGAGCTGGAAAGGAGACTCGTCCGCAAGGAAGAGAATCTTGAGCGGAAGTACCAAGTTCTTGAAAGCAAGGAGAGGGATTTTTCCCAAAAAGAGAGGCGTTTGTTCTCTCGAGAGCGAGAACTCCAAGATAAAGAAAAAGAATACGAGGAGTTCAAGAAGAAGGCCGTGGAAGAAATGGAAAGAATTGCCAACATGACGCGGGAGGAAGCAAAAAAAGAATTGATGAAGAAGATGGAGGATGAAGCCAAGCTTGATGCCGTTCAAGTCCTGCGCAAAATCGAAGAGGAAACGAGAGAAAAAGGACAAGTGATGGCCCGGGAAATAATCAGTCTGGCTATCCAGAGATCTGCGGCTGAACATGTAGTCGAGACCACTGTTTCGGTTGTTGACCTTCCTTCTGATGACATGAAGGGACGGATTATTGGAAGAGAGGGGCGGAACATTCGTGCCCTTGAGTTGGCCACGGGAGTAGACATTATCGTAGACGACACACCTGAGGCTGTGATCCTTTCAAGCTTTGATCCCATTCGGAGAGAAATGGCCCGCTTGGCCATAGAAAAGCTAGTGATCGATGGCAGGATACATCCTGCTCGTATCGAAGAGGTCGTAGAGACGGTCAAGCAGGAACTGGAAGAAACGATCAAGCAAGAGGGAGAGTCTATTGTGCTGGAACTTCGGATCCAGGATTTGCATCCTGAGCTCAAGAAACTTTTAGGTAAACTGAGGTACAGGACAAGCTACGGCCAGAACGTTCTTCAGCACTCCAAAGAAGTTTCCTATCTTTCAGTCATCATGGCTAAAGAGTTAGGCGTGGATGCCAATGTTGCCTTGAGAGCTGGACTTTTGCATGACATAGGGAAAGCTGTAGACAGGGAAGTGGAAGGAACCCACACAGAATGGAGTGTGGAGCTTGCCAAAAAATACGGCGAGTCAGAAGCCGTGATCCAGGCCATTGCTTCCCATCATCGTGATGTCGATTTTCCTTCTGTCGAAGCGGTTCTGGTTCAGGCTGCTGACACCCTCTCTGCAGCTAGGCCTGGTGCCAGACGAGAGCTTTTAGAAGCTTACATCAAGAGATTAGAAAAATTGGAAGAGATTGCCAACTCATACGAGGGAGTGGCCAAAGCTTTTGCCCTCCAGGCAGGAAGAGAGATCAGGATTATCGTCGAGAGCCAAAAGATTTCAGATGAGAAGGCAGCACTTGCTGCTAAAGAGATTGCACAGAAAATAAAGGAAGAGTTGGATTATCCAGGACAGATTAAGGTGACCGTTATTCGGGAGATGAGGGCAGTGGAGTATGCTCGATAAGTTTGGGTTTCTGTTTTTAGGCGACATCATTGGCAAACCAGGAAGAAAAACGCTGAAGACATTTCTTCCTCGCCTTGTTGAGAAGTATTCTCCCTCCTTCATCGTTGCCAATGGTGAGAATGCTGCCGGAGGAATAGGCATCACTCCTCAAGTGTGTCAAGAGCTCCTTGATCATGTGGATGTTTTGACCTCAGGTAATCATATATGGGACAAGAAAGAAGCCGTCGCCTATCTTGACCAAGAGCCCCGTCTGTTGCGACCGGCCAATTACCCCCCTCAGAATCCAGGAAAAGGAATCTATGTTTTCGAAATCAAAAAGGGGATAAGAATTGCCGTGCTCAATCTTCAGGGAAGAGTTTTCATGGAGCCAATAGATTGTCCATTCAGAACCGCAGACCAAGAGATTGGACAAATCAAGGATAACAGGGCTATCACCATTGTGGATTTTCATGCTGAGGCCACTTCTGAAAAGCAGGCTATGGGGTGGTACCTGGATGGAAGGGTGTCAGCAGTCATAGGGACTCATACTCATGTGCCTACGGCAGACGAGAGGATTCTTCCAGAGGGAACAGCCTATATCACCGATGTGGGAATGGTTGGGGGATATAATTCGGTCATAGGTCTTAAAAAAGAGCAGGCGATCATGAGGTTCCTGACGTCTCGACCCCAGCGCTTTGAGCCGGGAAAACAGGGAATGGTCTTTTCAGCTGTCTTTGTGGAAATCGATACACAATCAGGAAAGGCTCTATCCATTCATAGGGAGATGGTTGTGGAGAAAGAGGGGGGAGAATGAATCTTGCGGATAGACCCGAAAAGATTTACACCGTCTCAGAGATCACCCGCTTGATAAGGCTTGAACTGGAAGGAAAATTCCCTGTCTTATGGATAGAGGGAGAAATCGCTAACTTCACAAAGGCTCATTCTGGGCACCTCTATTTCACCCTGAAGGATGAAGCGAGCGCGATGAATTGTGTCATGTGGCGTTCGAATGCTCAGCGAGTGCCCTTTGAGCTGGAAGGCGGACTCCAAGTGATCTGCAAAGGTCAAATATCTGTTTACGAGTTGAAAGGACAGTACCAACTGCTGGTTGAGAAGATCGAACCAAAAGGAAAAGGTGCCCTGCAGCTAGCCTTTGAACAGCTCAAAGAAAAATTGATGAAGGAAGGATTATTCGATCCAAGCATCAAGAAAAAGCTTCCCCTCTTGCCTAAGAAAGTTGGGGTGGTGACTTCTGCACGCGGAGCAGCCATCATCGATATCATCAGAACTTTGGAAAGGCGCTTTGCCCGTCTCCATATCATGATCTACCCTGTCAGAGTCCAGGGAGAAGGGGCAGCCGATGAGATAGCAGAAGGAATAGACTATTTGGGAGGTCTCTCTGACATCGATGTCATCATCGTCGGGCGTGGAGGAGGATCTTTGGAGGACCTGTGGGCCTTCAATGAAGAGAAGGTGGCTCGGGCAATTTTCCGGTGCTCTGTTCCGACTATTTCAGCTGTCGGGCATGAAATCGACTTCACCATCGCCGATTTTGTGGCTGACATTAGAGCCTCTACTCCCTCCGCAGCGGCAGAGATGGTTATAGAAAAGGAACAGTCCTTCCTCGACCGTATAGAGAATCTGGAGAAAAGAATTATTCATCATTTGCAATATTATGTGCAAGAGAGGAGACATGAAGTTTTTAGCCTGATCCATCATCAGGCTTTTCAAGACTTCAAAGTCCGGTTGCTCAATCTTGTCCAGCGGGTAGACGATCTAGAAACAAGGGCTGGGTACGTGATCCGGGGCATGGTGCAGAGAATATCCGAATCCAAATCAAAAGCTATCCTCTTAGAAGAGAAGTTGTCGAGTGCCATGAAAAGGGCTCTTCAAAGGATCCAAGCAAAGTGGGAAAGGCTTTCGGTGGAGCTCCACAACCTGAGCCCTCTGAATATACTCAAAAAGGGATACACCCTCTGCTGGAAGGATACTACAGGGAGACTTGTCCAACAGGTAGAGGAAATCGGTCAGGGAGATGAAGTAACGGTTTCTTTTTACAGAGGTGAATTCACAGCTTTGGTCAGAGAGATCGATGAAAACCGACTCATCGAATCTCGTGTGAGAAAGAATGAGGATTAAACAGGGAGGGAGACTATGAGCGAGCCTAGCTTTGAAAAAGCACTGTCCGAATTAGAAAGAATTGTGGAGAAGTTAGAAAAAGGAGGCCTTGCCCTGAATGAATCCTTAGCTTTATTCGAAAAGGGAGTGAAGCTGGCCAGATTTTTAAGAGAAGAACTGGAAAAGGCAGAAAAGAAGATCGGCATTCTTCTCAAAGACGAAAAAGGAGAGATTAAAGAGGAGCCCTTCCATCTCGAGGAAGAAGAGAAAACTGCCTCAGAAGAGGAAGAAATTCCAGAACCTGACGAGAACGATAATCTTCCGTTTTAAAGCCATGAACATCGAGGAAAAGCTTCTGTTTAAAAAAGAAACTATAGAAGCAGCACTGGATAGACTTCTGCCACAAGGAGATACCCTTCTTACTCAAGCCATGCGATACGCTGTTTTGTCGGGAGGAAAGAGGTTCAGATCCCTGCTTGCGCTTTCTTCCGGAGAGTGTTTCGGAATTAGCCAGGAAGTCGTTCTTCCTTTTGCCTGTGCTGTAGAATTGATACATAATTACTCACTCATTCATGACGATTTGCCCATGATGGACGACGATGATTTCCGCCGAGGCAAACTCTCCTGTCATAAGGCTTACAGGGAGGATATCGCCCTTTTAGCCGGAGACGGTTTATTGACCCTAGCCTTCGAAGTCATTGCCTCAGCTCCCGTTGAAGCGGAGTATGCCATGCGGAAAGAACGCTTGATCTTAGAAGTTGCTCAGAGTGCAGGGATTGATGGAATGGTTGGAGGACAGCTTCTGGATATTACTCTCACTCCGGATAACCTCTCTCAAGAACGCCTGCTCGATCTAATGGCAAGAAAGACTGGAGCATTGATTCTGGTTGCTGTCAAGGTGGGACCCATCCTAGCTGGAGCTTCCCCTCCAGAGTTTCAAGCCTTGGTCGATTATGGTTGGAATATCGGCATGGCGTTTCAGATGAGAGATGACATCCTTGACTTGCCGGAAACCTCATCTCGAGCATCTTCTCTACGCCCTAATGCTGCTTCCTATTTTGGTGTAAAGGAGGCTAACACGAGATTGAAGAACCATGTTCAGTCAGCGATCGAGGCTCTTGAGCGAGCTTCCCTGGGATCAGAAGAGCTGCGTTTTTTAGCGTCGAGACTTTTGGAGCTTAATAGAAGAAAATGAATAAAATATTAGATGGGATCACCAGTCCGAAAGACCTGAAGAAATTGTCTATTAAAGAGCTTTCTAAATTGGCCACCGAGATCAGGGCGTTGATTCTCAAGGTCGTTTCCGAAAATGGCGGGCATCTTTCTCCAAATTTAGGAGTCGTGGAGATTACCCTAGCCCTGCATCATGTTTTCGATTCCCCCAGGGATAGAATCATTTGGGATGTAGGCCATCAATGTTATGCGCACAAAATTCTGACGGGTAGAAAGGATAAATTTTCCACACTCCGTCAGTCTAATGGACTGTACGGCTTTCCCAGTCGGGAGGAAAGTGAATACGATGTGTACAACACCGGACATGCGTCCACTGCTCTTTCGGCTGCAGTGGGCTTGGCTGTAGCACGTGACAAAGAAAAGGATGATTATGAGGTCGTGGCTGTTGTTGGAGATGGAAGTCTAACGGGTGGGATGGCTTGGGAGGCTTTGAACCAGATCGGTCATCACCGGGCAAAGCTGATCATTGTTCTCAATTACAATGAGATGTCCATATCTCCGAACGTAGGAGCCTTGTCCAGATATCTCTCCTATCTCGTATCGGGCCAGCATTATTTGCGGATCAAAGACAATGTCAAGTCCATCCTCAAGCAAATCCCCGCTGTGGGCTGGCCAGTGATAAAAGTGGCCAGAGCTGTGGAAGAGGCATTTAAAAAAGTGTTTTTTCCGGGTCTGGTTTTCGAGGAATTGGGTATTCGATATATCGGTCCTGTCCAGGGACATAGCCTTGGATCATTGATTGAAGTCTTTAAAGACGCCAAATCCTACAGCGGTCCGGTCTTGATTCATTGTGTTACTCAGAAGGGAAGAGGATATCAGCCTGCCCAAAGCAATCCCTCTCGGTTTCACAGCGCATCTCCTTTTGACATCAAGACAGGTAAACCGAAAAACCAAGATGAAAGGCCTACCTATTCCTCCGTGTTCGGGAAGACTATGCTTGATATGGCCAAAAAAGATGGAAGCATAGTGGCCATCACGGCGGCCATGCCTGAAGGAACAGGACTGAAACCGTTTGAAGATCAGCTTCCTGACAGATTTTTTGACGTAGGGATTGCTGAGCAGCATGCTGTGGATTTTGCGACAGGTTTAGCGCTGAGCGGATACAAGCCTGTTGTAGCGATCTACTCCACATTTTTACAGAGGGCTTACGATCAACTCTATCATGATGTGTGTTTGATGGATATCCCAATTGTTTTTGCTTTGGATCGAGCTGGGATTGTTTCAGATGATGGACCTACACATCAGGGAATCAACGATATCGCCTATCTAGGGCACTTACCTAACATGATTGTCATGGCCCCCAAGGATGAAAATGAGTTGCAGAGTATGCTGTACTCAGCCCTTTCTTATCCGCATCCAACTGCCATACGTTTTCCCAAGGGAAAAGCTTACGGTGTGGAGATGGATGAATCGCCGAAAGATATTCCATTGGGGAAGAGTGAAATCCTTAAAGAAGGAAAGGATCTGCTTCTTGCCCTAGGCAGTATGGTTTATCCTTCCCTGGAGGCGGCACGCCGTTTGGAGGATGAAGGGATTAGCTTGGCGGTGGTGAACGCAAGGTTTGCCAAACCTTTAGATAAGGAATGCCTTCTTGATTTTGCGCAAGACGCACGAGTGATCATCACTGTAGAGGAAGCTGTAACAGTCGGAGGATTTGGCAGCATGGTGCGAGCTCTTTTAGACAAAGAGCAGCGATACCACATCCGTTTTAAGAACATCGGAATCCCACTGGAGATTTATCCCCTTGGAAAAGCTGAGCAGATAAAGAAGATGTTCGGACTCGATGAGGAAGGCCTTGTTCAACAGATAAAAGTGTTTTACGGATCAGGATCGAAAAATAACAAAAGGGATTAAGGGCAGCCCATAAATCATTAATTTTGGAGTTAATACTTAATGCTTGGGAGGGGTGAGAGAAAAGGGATAATCACCGGCCCGTAAGGGGAAGATGAAAGAGAGAGCGGATAAGATTGTTGTGGATAGAGGTTTGGCCAAGAGCCGACACGAGGCTCAAGCTCTGATCATGGCAGGATCTGTTTTTTCTGGGGAAAAGAGAATCGATAAGCCCGGAGAGAAACTGGGTATCGAGCAAGAGATCGTTGTCAAAGAGGGGATGCCGTTTGTCGGCCGAGGTGGGTTAAAATTGGAGGAAGCGTTAGATGCCTTCGAGATTTCCCTTATCGGGAAAGTAGCAGCGGATTTGGGTGCTTCCACAGGAGGATTTACTGACTGCCTGCTTCAAAGAGGTGCGAGGAAGATCTATGCCATCGATGTAAATACCAGACAGATCGACCAGCGGTTGAGGGAAGATCCCCGCGTCATATTGATCGAGAAAAATGCTCGATACCTGGTAGCAGATGATTTTGATGATCTTTTGGATCTTGTCACAATCGACCTTTCCTTTATTTCAGTATTAAAAGCACTCCCCGCTCTTAGAGAATTTCTAGGAGAAGGTTTGTTGGTGGCGTTGATAAAGCCTCAGTTTGAAGCGGGTAAGGGACAGGTAGGAAAAAAAGGAGTGGTGCGCGAGCCCGGTCTTCATCAGGAAGTGTTGATTCGGGTGGTCGATGAGGCTGAAAGAATGGGATTTTATCCAAGAGGATTGATCAAGACCTCCATCCGGGGTCAAAAAGGCAATCAGGAATTTTTTATCCTGTGGTCTCTACTTGGACCAACCCTGCATCCAGGACAATTAAAGATATTAATCAAGGAGGCCGTCTGGAATGAGAAAAATTGAGAAAGTTGGGTTTGTCATTAAAGCCCATGCCCCCGAAGTTAGGAGAATTTTGGAGGATTTGATAAGGTACTTCGAAAAAAAAGACATGACTTGTGTTCTGGAAGATGTGGCTGCAGAGAAGCTAGGCAAAAAGGACGGGGTAAGAAGGGATGAAGTCCCAAGTAGAGCTGATTTGGTGATAGTCTTAGGCGGCGATGGAACTCTGTTGAGTATTGCCCACGTGGCTGCACAGGAAGATGTTCCCGTCGTGGGGATAAATCTGGGTGCCCTCGGTTTTTTGACCGAAGTTCCTCTCGATGAGATGTATCTCACTTTGGATTCTTACTTAGGAGGAAACGAAGAAATAGTCAGCCGTAGGCGAATGCTGGAAGCAAAGACAGAAGGTAAGACCTATTATTGTCTGAATGATGTGGTGATCAACAAAGGCGCATTAGCCAGAATGATTCAGTGTGCAATCTGGATCGATGACAAGGAGATTTCCATGACCAAGGCTGATGGTCTTATCATTTCTACCCCTACCGGATCAACCGCTTATTCTCTCTCTGCCGGAGGACCTATTATCCAGCCACATATACCCGCGATTATCATTGCTCCTATTTGTCCCCACACTCTGTCTTTTCGGCCGATGGTCATCTCTTCGGAATCAATGGTCAAAGTTCAACTCCTCACAGGTGGAGAAGAGGTGTATCTCACCATCGATGGCCAGAGAGGCAATCTGATGAAAAAGGATGATACGGTCGAGGTCCGTTGTAGCGGACTTGAACTTCGATTGATATCGTCACCTAAGAAGAATTTTTTCGATCTCCTCCAGGAAAAATTGCGCTGGGGGTAGGGCAGATTTTTGAAAATCCCTTCGCTTCGTTCAGATTTTTAACGCCATTTCCTCACCGTCCGACTTCGTCGGATTCCCTCGAATAACGACTCATAAAGGCTAAATCTTCAAGGGATTTCTTCATCCTTAAGTTCTAGCCCTTCATACCTGGGTTTGACTTTTATAAAAGGCAGGATTATTATTTTTCCTCATGGCAGATAATCTAAGGGTTGCTTTTGTTTCAGCCGAAGCTTCCCCGTATGCCAAGCTTGGCGAGATGGCTGATGTGGCTTACTCTCTGCCAAAGCATCTCTCATCTTTAGGAATGACTATCTCGCTCTTTTTGCCCAAATACAGAAGACCTGAAATTGATTCTTTACCCAAGGAATTGGTTTTTTCCAATCTTCCTGTTCCCCTTGGGGATAGGAAGGTCAAGACTCAAGTGTTCAAGGGGGAGCAGGGCAAGTATGATATTTATTTCATTGATAATCCCAAATACTTCTGGAGAGATCATATATATGGGACGGGCAAAGGCCAGTATCTGGATAACGATGAGAGGTTTATTTTTTTCAGCCGTGCTGTTCTGGAATTCATGCTCAAGGCTGGCATGCAGACAGACATCATCCACTGTAACAATTGGCCGACGGCTCTCATTCCCGTTTTCCTTAAAACCAACAAGACTTACAAGAAAAAGTATAAGAAAACGGCAACGGTTCTAACCCTTCATAACATTGCATATCAGGGAAAATTTCCTCCGGACTCTCTTGTTCAGACAGGTTTGGATTGGAAGTATTTCACCCCTCAGCAATTTTCATTGAATGGCAAGTTCAATTTTCTCAAGGCTGGAGTGTTGTTTTCAGATGTGATCAACACGGTCAGTTCCTCTTATAGACGGGAGATTCTTACCAAGAAACATGGCCTGGGTCTGGAACAGGTTTTGAGACGCCGGAAAGATGTTTTCTTCAGTATTCGAAACGGCATCGATTATGAAGTGTGGAATCCGGAAACCGACCCATTCATCGCGGCAAATTATTCTCCTGCCAACCTTGAGTCCAAAAAACAGTGTAAAGAGGATTTAATCAAAGAGTTTGGTCTCTCGATATCCATCAAGACACCTGTCTTGAGTCTTGTCTCTTACATGAGGAGCCATAAGGGTTTCGACATCCTGCTGGAAGCGATGAATGAACTTGTGCAGATGGATATAGCCTTGGTCATCCTTGGCTTGGGAGAGGAGATATACGAAAACCGACTCATTGAAATACAGAGAAGACATCCCCGCAAAGTGGCGGTTCGGTTGGAGATGAATCCTGTTCTCGTTCACAAGATAACGGCTGGAGCCGATATTTTTTTGATTCCTTCGCTTTATGAACCCTGTGGTTTGAATCAACTCTACAGTTTCAGATATGCCACAGTGCCTGTGGTTCGAGCCACTGGAGGATTAGAAGAGACAGTAAGACCTTTCGATCCAAAGACACAAAAGGGCAACGGTTTTGTGTTCCATGAATACTCTGCCCATGCTATGCTTGAGGCTCTAAAAGAGGCCTTGAGGTGTTACAAGAAACCTCGACTGTGGAAAAAGATTTTAGCGGCAGGGATGAAGGAAAATTTTTCCTGGGATAAGGCGGCAAAAAGGTATGCTAAGCTCTACAGAAGTGCGTTTGAAATAAAAAGAGGAGGAAATGTTGTCTGAAGATTTTTTGAACGTAACCGATGGGGCCTTTGAACAGGAAGTGATCCGGTCAGAGATTCCTGTTCTTGTGGATTTTTGGGCTGTTTGGTGTGCACCGTGCAAGATGGTCGTTCCGACTTTGGAACAGTTGGCCCAAACTTATAAGGACCGATTAAAGATTGTCAAGTTGAATGTGGATGAAAACATGAACACATCATCTAAATATGGCGTGATGAGTATTCCAACCCTTCTCCTTTTTAAAGGAGGGGAGATTAAAGAGACAATCGTGGGGGCTCAACCCCAAGAAAAAATTGTGAAAACTGTATCAAAACACCTATGAGTCAAACGGTTGATGTGATCATCATCGGTGCCGGGCCAGCAGGCTTGGCAGCCGCCATTTATACAGGGCGGGCGAGACTCGATACCTTAGTGCTCGAAAAGGCCACACCAGGCGGTCAGATTCTGCTGACCGATTTTGTCGAGAACTATCCTGGTTTTCCTGACGGAATTGCACCCATTCAGTTGATGGAGGACTTTCGAAAGCAAGCTGAGAAGTTTGGAGCCAGGATCACAATGGATGATGTCAGGGAAGTAGACAGGAAAGAGGATTTCTGGCAGCTTATCGGAAACAGAGGAGATTACTCGACTCGGGCGGTTATCGTTGCCACGGGTTCATCTCACCGCAAGTTGGACGTGGAAGGAGAGAGAGAACTAACAGGAAGAGGCGTGTCTTACTGTGCAACGTGTGATGGGGCATTTTTCATGAACAAAGAAGCGGCTGTGGTTGGTGGAGGAGACTGGGCTTTGACCGAGGCGCTCTTTTTGACCAGATTCTGCAGCATGGTCAAGATTATCCATCGTCGGGATCAATTTCGCGGGGAAAAGATTCTCCAGGAGAGGGTTCTTAAAAACGCAAAAATCAAAGTTCTGTGGGACACGATTTTGGAGAAAATATCAGGGACAGATTCTCTGAAATCGGTGACCATCCGTAATGTCAAAGACAACACGACTTCTGAGTTGAAGCTTGATGGTCTGTTTATTTCAATCGGGACTGTGCCCAATTCCGAGGTAGTGAAAGATTTCGTGACACTAAATGAGTGGGGAGAAATCAAGGTTGGGAACAACATGTCCACCAATCAGCTAGGGCTTTTTGCGGCTGGGGATGTGACCAATGCCTGTCCTCAACAGATGGCCACAGCTGTGGGAACTGGTGTAGCTGCCGCCATTGCTGTCAACGACTACCTCAGTGGGGTCTGACCCCTTTTTCAAGCTTTTCGATTTTTTTCTTTAGCTTTTTTATTTCTTTTAGCAAATCATACAGCTGGGGGATGGAAGCACACGCTTTACGCCAGTCCTTGATATCCAGATGAGGAATGCCGGCTACCACTGAATGAGCTGGAATATCTTTTGTCACCCCGCTTTTGGCTGCGATGATAACGTTGTCTCCAATTTTCACATGGTCAGCGATCCCGACTTGACCCGCGGCAATGACGTTTTTTCCGATCTTTGAGCTTCCGGCAATACCTGTCTGAGCAGCGAGAATAGCATGGGGACCGATTTCCACGTTATGAGCGATTTGAACCAGATTGTCGATTTTAGTCCCCTTACAGATGATGGTCTTTCCGAGTGATGCCCTGTCTATCGTGGTGTTTGCGCCAATTTCCACGTCGTCCTCGATAAAGACCACACCTTTCTGAGGGATTTTGATGTAGGATTTCTTTTTATCCTGTATATATCCGAATCCATCCGAGCCGATGACAACTCCGTTGTGTATGATGACACGGTTTCCGATTTGGGTTCCCTCCCGGATGGACACGCTGGAGTGGATCAGGCATTGACGGCCAATCTTGGTGCTGGGATAGATAGCAACTAGAGGAAAAATGGTTGTTCCTCTTCCGATTTCCACCTCGTCTCCGATGGATACGAACGGGCCGATAGACACTCCCCTCCCAATTTTAGCTGAGGGAGATATCGAAGCTTGGGGATGGATTCCAATTGAAGGGAGATAGGGTTTGAAGAAACATTCGACAGCCTTGATGAAAGAAAGATGAGGATTTTCGGAATGGATGACAGGGATCTTGTCGAATTTTTCACCTGCCGGAATAATGGCTGCCGAAGCTCCTGTCTGTTCGAGAAGATTTCGATACTTGGGATGGGCCAAAAAGACGAGATCTCCTTCCCCTGCGTCTTCAAGACTCGAGACTCCGAATATTTTTGTGCTTCCCTTTCCCTTATAGGGGCAGTTCAGGATTTTGGCCAATTCGGATACGCTGATTGAAAAAGGCTGATTTTTATGCATGTTTTTCCAGGATGCGCTCGTTTAAAACCGCAGCCAATTCTGCACCCCAAAGAAGGATGACCATCGAGATGGAGAGCCATAGAAGAAAGAATATAATCGAGGTTAGCGCTCCTTTCATAAGTCTATCGAGAACGACACCGATTGCTGAGAAATGAGCCACATAAAAGGCAAAGATCCGCTTAAAGATTTCCCAAAGGAGAGCAGCGATGGCCGCAGCTAAGACAGCAGCTTTGGTATAGACTTTTATCTCTGGGATGAATTTGAAGATAGAGAAAAAAACCAGAAATGTTAAGGTGAAGGGAAGCAAGTACTGAAGGAGGAAATTATCGATCAGCGATACAATGTCAGGGTTGATGTTGTTAGCCACAAAAGGGCTCATTTGAAGCGTCCGGTGCAAGGCTGTCCAAATAGCTGTTATGGAGAGTGAGATCAGCATGATGACGCCAATGACAAACATGATGAGGTACTCCATCAGCCGGTTATAGAAGAAAGATTTTTGGTAGTTGGCCTTGAAGATGTGATTGATGGAATAGATCAGGTTCGAAAACAGAAAACTCGCGGCTATGAAGGAACCGACTAAACCAAACCATCCCAGATTAGTGATGCTTTGAGACAGCTCCTGGACTCTTTCAAAAAAATATGGGTCCAGTTGAGCGAAGAATTCCTCGGAGAAGACATCTAGACTCCGAACGGCGAGCTCTGCGTTTCCTAAGACTTTTGTCATGATGTAGGCGAATAGAGCCACCAAGGGAATCGAGCACATAAGGGCGAAATAGGAAATGGTAATGGCAAAGTTTCCGCATCTGTCCTTGTGGAATCTTTGTATCGTGGCCTTGATGATGCCGAAGACCGGAAAATTCATCGATTCTCTAATCTATCGAGGATGTTTTAGTAATACTTACCCCATTGAATCATGACGATGAAAATAGCGATGAACAGGGCGTAAATGACAAGGGTTTCAATCAGAACAAGTCCCAAGATGAGAATGAATCGAATGGTCGGAGATCCTGCTGGATTTCGAGAGATACCCTCGCAGGCGCTGCTTATTGCCTTGGCTTGACAGTAAGCACCTGCGGCTGCCGCCAGTGTGATGATCGCGCCGCCCACGATCATGGCCAGTTTGAACAGGGAGGCCATCTGCGGATTAAAGGTTTTTTCTTCCTGCTGGGCGAGCAGAGGCATGTTCATCAAGATGAAAAATAGGGATAAAGTCGTAAGGGATTTGAGATATTTTGTCATAATCTTCCTCCTAAAAATTAGAGTTCCTCTTCATGTGTCACAGCTCCCGCTATGTATATGCAAGATAGCAGAACAAAAACATAAGCCTGAACAATAGCCGTTATGATAGCAATGAGCATAAAAGGGAGGGGAAGCAGGAAGGGAAGGATAGATGCCATGATCAGGATGAGTAATTCTTCGGCAAAAATATTTCCGAAAAGCCGCATAGAAAGAGATAAAGGACGGGAGAAGTGACTGATAATCTCGATGGGAAGCATCAGAGGGGCTAAGAGGGGAATCGGCCCCATGAAATGTTTGAGATATTTAAAAAAGCCTAGGGATTTGATCCCTTGCCAATGGTAATAGACAAAGACAGTGAGAGCGCAGCCTGCTGTAACATTGATTTTGCTTGTTGGGGACATGAATCCGGGTACAAGTCCGAGCAGATTACAGGCTAGGATAAAAAGGCCTAAAGTTGCAACCATGGGGAGATATTTTTGGCCTTCTTCTCCTATGAGTTCAGCCAGAAGAGTCTCGAAAAATTGAATGATCAGCTCGAGCACATTCTGAAGCTTGGTCGGGATGAGTCTAGGCTTTCTGGATGCTAAGGTGAAAAAAAGGATAAGCACCGCTGCCACGATCAAGCACATGACAACATGATCAGGAACAAGATGCTCGGGATTTTTTACCTCAATCCCGACTAAACCAAGGAGTGAAGAAAGAGGTTTACTGAATATTCTGTTGAAGAGTTCAACTAGGAATAGACTGTGTTCTAATTCTTCCATGTTTTCAGCCTGGACATAGCAGCCACGGCTTCAACAAAAAGTACGACGATTATCGATGAGAATCCTGCGGCAAATGCTATGATTTTTTTTGAAAAGAAGAGAATTATAATAAAAATGATAGCGAGAATCAACATGAGCCTGAGGCCAAAGGCCAAAGCCGAAACCTTAAGGGCTTGCTTTTTTCCTCGGAGCAGGACTTTGGATAGTGCTTGGCGAAGCCAGATGAAGTTTAGTGTAGAGATTGTGCCTCCTGCTAAAACGAATAATCCAACCAGAAGATCGAAGAGGAAGGAAGCCGTCACAGCTAACAAGAAAGATAGACCCAACACTTCCAAGGGAATGCGCCTGAGGATTTTTTCCTCGACTGGATCGGCGTTTGACATGGTGCTAATTTCTGTCATCAGGTTTCAGTGTCCTCTGGTCTTTTCTCGT